>Ga0272443_10000207_pt1 | contig 111823 bp, 100 predicted proteins | sample SSMAcet12_FD_193581 | JGI IMG/M metagenome (GOLD analysis project Ga0272443, IMG submission 193581) | Marine sediment archaeal communities from Little Sippewissett salt marsh, Falmouth, MA, United States - SSM-Acet-12 | ecosystem: Environmental > Aquatic > Marine > Wetlands > Sediment ... | reverse complement strand
AATCTTTTTGTATGTACGCTCACGCCCAACTCCCAGAGTCAGAATAATTCGATATTTCCCCCCATCCAGTCAAGCGTTTATGAAAATTCCCACCCCTCTTCCAAGAGAATATTGTGGGAAACAACACCCTGTAAAAATGAAGAGTCTCCGTTCATAGCTCAATGCCTCAAGCAGCCTCCACCGAGGCCGCTAATCCTAAGACATATTAGAAGCTGTCTTTGCACAACAATTCCATGCTGTATCCCATCTATTCTAACTCTTTTTATCTAGAAATCCTGAAAGATTTCATCCTCATCAAATGGGATAGTTTTCTCCGGGCGGGCTTCGGAGCCTTTAAGGGTGTCAATTGCCTTGCCGGTTTTCTTTTGAGCGTTGTGATTTTTGGCCTCCACAGAATTTTTTTTGCTGAACGATTCGCCAAGAGCATTTTTGCTCATTTTATCTTTGCCGCCTCCGCCCACCATCAGGACCAACTCCCCGACCATCTCCTTCATCTGTGTTGCCTGGGCGTTCATCTCCTCGGAAGCGCTTGCCGACTCTTCCGCATTGGCCGCGTTCTGCTGAGTGACTTTGTCCATATCAGCCACAGCAATGTTTACCTGGTCGATTCCCTGAGCCTGTTCGCTGGAAGCCGCCGCGATCTCTCCCACCAGCTCAGCTACCTTTTTCGCACTTTCAGCTACCTGATAAAAGGTATCATTTGTGCTCACGGTCAGATCGGATCCATCTTTTACTTTTTTGACCGTTTCCTCAATAAGATTGGCAGTATTCTTGGCAGCATCCGCAGCTCTCATGGCCAGATTTCTCACCTCATCCGCCACCACGGCAAAACCAGCCCCGGCCTCTCCCGCACGGGCCGCCTCAACCGCCGCATTGAGGGCGAGGAGATTCGTCTGGAACGCTATCTCGTCAATTGTCTTTATAATTTTGGATGTGTCTTCACTGGCCCTGGATATTTCTTCCATGGCAGAGTTCAACCTGCTCATGGAATCATTGGCCTGTTCCACGATTTGTTTTGCCTCGTGCATGAGGGCATCGGCCTGTTTGGCATTTTCCGCGTTCTGTTTGGTCATGGAGGACATCTCCTCTAATAAAGAGGAGGTCTCCTCAATGGAGGCTGCCTGCTCTGAGGCCCCCTCAGCAAGGGACTGGCTTGCAGAGGATACCTGTCCTGAGGCAGAAGCCACTTGCTCTGCCCCATCTGTCAGCCCCTCTATAATTCTAGTGAGTGCTTTAGTGATAGATTTTCCTAGAAATACCCCAAAAGCCAATGCAACAACGAACCCCAGGAGCATCCCCGCAAGCGAAACTGTTTCGGAGACTACTGCCTCTTTCGATGCCTCCCGACCTGCTTCCAGGGCAACGTCGTCATTGATTTGGATGATCTTATTCAGCAGATCCAGGGCAACCACCTGTTTTTCACGGGCCGTGACCATGGCCTGCGTGTTCATCTCACTGTAAAGGGATTCCATCTTTCCCGCTTCTTCCCTGAGGACGCGAAGCCCTTTGAAGACGGCTTCGGCCGCAGGCTGCATAGCGTTGCCAAATATTGTTTTAGCGCCTTCCAAGTTGCCCGATTGCACCATCCCTTTAATAGCCGCTACACAGTCGTGAAACTTCTTGTGGGAATCCTTAACCTCATCCACGGTCGCCCGGATGGTCTGGTTCGTTGTTTGGAAGTTTTTCATCCACTTACCAAAGGCACACTGGGTGTGGTCCTGCCCCCCTTCGAACATGCTTCCGCTGTTTATCAGGTCAAGAACCCCCACCATGAGTTTGTAGTGGTCCCCCCTGAAGATCTCCAGGTTTTTCCTGAGCTCAGCGGGATTGAGGATGTCGGTCTCGTCAAGTTTTTTGGATAATTCCATGAAGTTATTGTTTTCCCCGGCCCAAGCCTGCCAGACGGAAACAAACTGGTTCCACAAAACCGCCTCTTCCTCTGTCTGAGGCAGCGGTTCGTAAACCTCCCAGGCCTTGCGGTATACCTCTCTGGCTTTTTGTATGACTTTGTACTGCCTTGCGCGGGATTCCTTGTCGAGGTTGGGATTCAGGAGCGTTCGCTGGGCCGCCTTGATTTCTTCCCCCTTTTCCGCAATGATCAACAAGCTCTGGATGCTCGGCAGACGCACATCTCCCACCTCTTTCAGATGGCCGGCGAGACTTCGCACACCGCTCCACCCGACAAAACCGACAATCAACGTGATGACCGCGACTAACACAAAGCTTCCAACCAATTTTGCACTCAGTCTCATTCCCTTCATGATCGGCATCTCCTCCTACTCATTTGCCTTAGCTTCTTTCGCATAAAAGGCTATTTGGAAAACGAATACCCTTGGAGGTCCCAAATATCAATTTGCGTGCCAAACGGCCCATTGAAAGAGCTGACAAGTAATATGCAATATTGTCAAGGGGTTATAGATTTCCCTTGCGCTGAATAGAAATTTGCGAGGCTGAATCATGAGTTGCATTCTGGAAGATGTCTTGCAAAACAAGACAATATGGTCCAGCAACTCGGATATGTATGGAAAGACAAGATGCACAAGATGTTTTTCCGTTTATTTTAGATATTTACATCATGCCATTCAAGGACATGAGCGCCACGTAAAGGGCATGGGTTCCCGACCTCCCCCGGCCCTGGGCTTGAAGGGCAAGGTAGAGCTGATGAACCAGCGCCAGCCCGGGAAGTGCGAGGCCGGAGGCGGCCGCCTCCTTGAGGGCTATCCCCATATCCTTTATGAAGTGCTCGACGTAAAATCCGGGATCGAAATCGCCACGGGCTATGCGGGGGCCGAGGTTGTTTATGCTCCAGGAGCCGGCGGCGCCCTTTCCGATTATATCGATCACGGCCTGCGGGCTCAGCCCCTGCCTGACGGCGTAAAGGAGGGACTCGCACACGCCGATCATGGTCCCGGCGACGAGGACCTGATTGGCCATTTTGGTGTGCTGGCCCGCGCCCGGTCCGCCCATGAGGGCGATGTTTTCTCCCAGCAGCTCCAGCAGGGGCTTAACCTCCTCGAAGGCCTCGCTGCTTCCTCCGACCATGATGGCCAGGGTCGCGTCGCGCGCCCCGATGTCTCCGCCGGAAACGGGCGCGTCCAGGCTCTGGATGCCGAGTGCGGAGGCCCTTTCCGCAATGGTTTTGGCCAGGGTGGGCTCGCTCGTGGTCATGTCCACCACTATGCGGCAGGCGCGTTTTGCTGAGAGGATGCCCGAAGGTCCGAGGTAGACCTCTTCGACGTCCAATGGGAACCCCACGATGGTGAAGACGATCTCGGCCTCCCGGGCCACCTCCCGCGGCGATCCGCACCAATGAGCTCCCCGGTCGAGCAGGTTCCCGGTCCTGTCCTTCGTGCGGTTGAACACATAGAGCTCGAAACCCGAATCCTGCAGGTGAGCAGCCATGGCGCAACCCATAACGCCGGTGCCGATCCATCCCAATTTCTTCCTTCCCATGGTGTTCCCTCCCGTTCTGATCTTGGTAGACGAAAGATTTTATACGGACCCACATACCCTTGTCAAAAAATCCGGCAGAGAAAACGATGAGAAGGCCATTGAGAGGCCCTGGAACTACAAGCAAGTCCTCACCGGTAACAATGTCCGGCAGCAGATCGAACTGACGGGCGAGTTCCCCAGTTGATCTCCAATGTCTGGATCTCCCCCTTGCGGATGTTGGATTCATTCAGCTCTGATCTCATTTTTTTTCAGGATGTCGTTTGCCAAAGTCGCAACCAATAAGAAGAGATCTGTTTTGGACCTTTTCGAAGATTTTACCATTAGAGCATTTTAGTCTCTCAGCTGAGAGAAAAAAGTAGGGGAGCCTGATTTATTTTTTGAAGATTGACTGCTATTCTGTTTTCATGATATATATTAGTAAATACATTAGTTTCCCAGCTAAAAATATATTTGTCATTTTATATTGCGTTTGTTTTCTAATTACAGTATCATTCTGACCTCCTTTTAGACTATAGCATTAGCCCAGTAAACATCATTATTTAAATTCAAAAAACAGCCTTTCTGACTAAATTGGCCATGAAGGCTGTCAGCTTTTAAACAGTTGCCGACCTAATTGATATCTGCCCATTTATTTTTAGCTATGCTAGCTGCATTTCTAATTATAGATAAACAGATTTGTTTATGAAAAAGAAGAGAATATGGGAGGCAAAAGATGAGGGACATTCCACGCGTTGCAGTGTTCGTTTCGGTACTGGTATTGACAACAGGAGCAGCTATCGTTTTTTTCTGGCGGTACCAGGAGGTTCGCAGAGGCTTAACTGAAGCCATGGCGGCACTTGTTGAATGCCGGGAGAATACCGAACAGATACAAAAACTTTTGCAGAACAATAAAGACCAGCTCAAGTCAGCGCGCCTGACCCTCATCGAAAGTGAAGAAGAGCTCAAGGCTGCTAAAATTCAGATTGCCACAATTGAGAATGGTTTAGAAGGGAAGGATAAGAAGCTAGAAAAGCTGAAAAATGTTTTAAGTATTCGTGATAATCAACTCCATGACTTGAATTCTGAGCTAGAAACTTTCAAACAGAACGCTGCAGAAATCGAGGATAAACTCAAGATCAGATTAGAACGCATTCATTTGCTTGAAAATGAACGTGATCAGGCCCAAGCCGACCTTGAGAAAAAGTCGCAGGCATATGATCAAATTAAAGCGGACACGGAGCAAAGGCAAACCGAACTTGAGAATGATTTAGCTGAGGCCCAGGGGACGCTCAGTAAAAATCGAGAGGAAACTAAGAAGCTGCAATTGAGATTACAAGAATCGGAAGCACAGCTTCAAGCCGCTAGACAGACCATCGCCGAGGGGAATGAAGAGCTTAAAGCAGCTCAAAGCCACATTGCTAATTATGAAAATGCTTTGAAATCTAAGGAAAAGAAAATAGAAAATTTTCAAAATACTCTTTTTATACGTGATAATCAAGTCGAAGATCTTAGTTCTGAGCTTGAAGCCGTGAAACAGACCGCTACAGAAATAGAGGATAAGCTAAAGATCACCTCGGATCGCATTCGTTCGCTGGGAAATGAACGCGATCGGGCTCAAGCTGATTTTGAACAAAACCTTAAGGCCTATAACCAATTGGAATCAGAAGCAAAACAAATTCGATCTGAGCTTGAAGCGGCAACGGAAAAGTTAGAACAGGCGCTAAAGGAGAGTAGACGCGAATGTGAAGAACTTCGCCAACGACTCGCAATGGCCAAAAACCGCCAGGAGAAAATTGATCGACAAAAGAACTCGTTGCAGACCACCTATGAGGCTCTGGTGCGGGGACTTCAGAAGGAAGTTAAAGAAAAGCAAGCTATCGTTGAGAAATTTCAAGAATCACTCAAGGTAACTTTTGTTGATCGCATTCTTTTCGGTTTCTCTCAGGTAAGAATTGGTAAAGAGGGAAAAGCGGCTCTTGATAGACTGGCCAGTGTCTTGGCCAGTCTACCGGAGGGCAGGATCCGGATTGCCGGTCATGCAGACAGCGTTCCTGTGGCCGAGAAATATCGATACCGTTTTCCTTCAAACTGGGAGCTCTCAAGCGCCCGTGGGGCAGCTGTTGCCCGATACCTGCAGGAAATTGGTGGTGTGGATCCGGAATCTATGGAAGTCGTCGGGCTGTCTCATTATCATCCAGTGGCTGATAATACCACTGAAGAGGGACGGCTCCAGAATCGCAGGGTGGAGATCACTATAACGCCATCAGCCGCCTTTCCGAAACCCTTGACAGGCGTCTTTAAGCTTCCAAAGCAAGTCGTTTACCTCGAAAATTTTCCCAAAAATTAGGCGAATTTTGTAGACACACGCCGAATGTCATTCATTTCCCAAAAGGGGCGTCTGGCAAGGCTTCGCCAAGTGCCGTGAGAAGCGTCTATCATTTTTCCACCGGCAGCTCCGGATCGGCGGCCCATTGGGTCCAGCCTGCGTCGTACCAGCGAACATCGGAGTATCCCAGCAAATGTTTCAGGACAAAATAGGTCTGGCTCGCCTGGTGCCCGGTCCTGCAGTGTACGATCACGGGGTGACCCTTGCGGGGGATCAGGGCGGCATAGGCGGCATCGAGTTCCTGCAGGGGCTTGAGGCTCCTGCCTCTGCCGGCCGGGGCCAGGTCCAGGGAGAAGTCCCGGTTTACGGCCCCGGGGATGTGCCCGCCCCGCGCCTCGTCCTGTTTGGCTCCCGAAAAGTAGTCGGCGGGCCGTACATCCAGGATAATGGTTCCTGTGTGCAGTTCCGAGAGGACTGTTCGGGCGTCCACCGTGAAGGAATCAGGCACGGTTCCCACGGGGTACGCGGTGCGTCCGACCGATGGCAGCACTGTTTCCACAGGCCTTTTCTCGGCGATCCATTTGTCAAACCCGCCGTCCAGGATGGCATAGGACGCGTGTCCCAACCTTTCCATGGCCATTCCGACAAGGGTTGCATCGCGAAGCTTGTCCCCGGCATGGACGAGAACAACCGTATCCGCGGCCTCGATGCCCATGAGGGACGCCTGCGCCGCAAGAACGGCGGCGGGAAGCAGCATGGACGGCAGGCCCTGGATATTGCCGCGCGGGCTTTCCGGATTGAGGGCCAGGGATCCCGGGATGTGGCCGCCGTTGTAATCGCTTTGTCCGCGCACGTCAATGACGACCAGATCACGGGCACCCAGGTTGGCTTCAAGCCAGTCTGTCCTTACGAGGCCCGGCATTCTCCCCTCAGGGGGCTGAACGCTGCGTGAGTCCGCCCCGGTCGAGACGTCGGGTTCATAGAAGTGAGCGCGCCAGGCCCTGATTTTTTCAGCCATCCCGGCAGGGACGGGTTCGTGCCTCAGGCTCACGGGCTTGAGGCACCTCTCAATAAACCCCACGAGGCCGTCGGTCAGTATAAAGACATTTGTGTGTCCCAGTCGCGCCAGGGAGTCACGTGCCTGGGCGGGATGGGTCATGCCGTTTGAGTACAGGACAACGGTCCCGCTGTTTTTCCTGGGTTCGAGAAATGAGATGAGCTCGGAAACAGGGACGTTGACCGCCCCTCGCAGGTGGAATTCGTGAAACTCGTTCGCCGGTCTCACATCAATGACAAGGAGCCCCGCCTCACCGGAAACCATGCGCTCGGCGAGTTCATCCGGCTCCACGTGGTCCATGGCCTCCTCGATGGATTGAAGCAGGGAGGCCTCGAAGGTAACAGGGGGGCGTTCAACTGTCCCGGCCACGGTAGGTTTGTCCGGGGCAATGAAGAGACCACCGGCCAGGATGACGAGGGCGAGGCTGAAGGCCTTGAGAAAGGGGGTGTTCAGGTAATCGCTTCTGCCTGTCACCCTTTTCTCCGCATACTCCGCTGCCCAGAAACAGCACACGGCAACCACGGTGAACAGGAAGGCAAAGGAGGCCCGGCCCATGGACAGGGTCTCGTAGACGAACAGGACCCCCCGGTTTCCCCATTCATAAAGTGGCCTGATCACGGAAAAGAGTTCATTGAAGAGAATGCTTCCAATAACTCCACCAATGAGGAAGAACAGGGCATCCAGCTTGCCCGAGGCCATGCCGACGGCTGCGGTCCCCGGGCACCACCCGGCCATGACGAAGCCCACACCAAAGAGAAGCCCTCCGGCTATCTGGGCCCCGTATACCGTGGGCAGGAAGTAGACCTGTTCCGGCGAGACCAAACCAAGTGAAAAGGCGTAAAGGAGCCCCATCATGGCTGTTAAGACGGCCGTGAACATGACTTTCAGAACGGCCATGTCACGGAAATAGAATATCCCGGCAAGCCGTCTCGAGCTTCCGAACCCGGCCCTTTCCAGGGCGAAGCCAAAGGCCAGCCCCACGAGAAAAGCCAGGAAGAATCCCCTTGAGGATCCGAGTGAGTCCAACCCGAATATCGTCTCAATCATGCCATTGCCTCCTCACCACCCAGGCGAAAGCATACCCCCCTGCAAAGACGCACACGAGGAACAGGAGACTCCCGGTCAGAAGCAGGGCGCTTCCCGTCAAAGCCTGACCCGAGGTGCATCCCTGGGCCAGCCTGCCGGCAAAGCCTGCTAGGATGCCCCCGAAAAGGGCAAGCGAAAGCCGATTCGTGCTCGAGAACCCCTTGCCCTTTTCCACCAGGAGCCCGGCCCTCCGTGCCTGAACCGCGGAGAAAAGCCCGCCCAGAAAGGTCCCGAGGAACATGAATACAATGTAGTAGGCCAGGGGATCGCTCCCCCAGCTCCCGAAGTATTCGCTTGTTCGGACGTGCTCCGGTGAAAACCACGCCTCCACGAATGCCCCGATCCTGGCTATCCCGGCAGATGCCCCAAGGCCCGCCCCCAGGATGAGAAAAGATGCAAGAAGAGTCAGCCCCAGAAGAATTCCCGCGACATAGGGATTCATGTATTGATGTTTCCTGTCTTCCATGGTCAGCACCCCGGGCTTGTTTTCTTTGGTTTCGGCGGCGCGGCAGGTGCCGGCGACGGAGCTGATCCTGCACCGGATGCGGCGGGCGGCGATCCAGCCGTTGAAGGCGTCGCCATGCCTGTCTTTCCGTAAGGGTGGAACGCCGACTCCCTCCAGAAGGCCTCGAGCCCTCCGTAGAGCACCTTGATCACCCGCCTTGTCTTCTGGCTCAGGATCCCGCCCACGGCCATGGCAAGGGTGCCGTCCCTGCCCACAAGGACAAGAGGGCCCGCGCCGGTAAGCCAGCCGGGATCGTTGAGGAGGTCCGTGATGTCCACATTCCTGGACCCCGGAAGACTGTAGTCCGCGAACTGCTCCGCTGGGCGGATGTCCACCAGCTCGAAGGTGCCCGGTAGGTCTTTCATGAGTCTTTTGAGCTCTGAAGCCTCCATGCGGTCCGGGAGCTGGACGACTTTTTTGACTCCGGATGAGGCGACGCCGGTTTTTGGGGCTTCATGGACCGGAAGGCCCGCGTCTATCCAGGCCTGGCTCCCGCCCTCCAGGCTGCTCGCCTTTTCAAAGCCTTTGCGCTCAAGGATGCCCACGGCCATGCTGGACCGGTATGCGGAGTTGCACACGGCCACCACGGGCTGCGAGGGGTCCAGCTTCGCGGAGAGATCTGCCAGTCGGTTGAGGGGGAGGTTCACCACAGTCCCGATCCTCAAGGCCATCCATTCTTCGGGTAAGCGGACATCCACAATAACAGGCGCCTCGCCTCGCTTCATGGCGGCAAAAAGATCCAGAGGGCTCGTCATCTCATGGACCCGCACAGGGAGTGCGGCCCGCTCCCATGCGCCCATCTCCGTCACCCGCGCTCTGTAACCGATGCGGTGGAGCCGTCGAACTGCTTCCGGTAAGTCCTCCAGCGTGCCGCACAGCACAAGATTCGCCCCCCACGGGACCATGATCCCCACCCAGGTCTCGAATCGGCCTCGCAGGCCGATGTTCACGGAGTTCGGGATGTGCCCCCGGGCATATGCCGCGGCATCCCGGATGTCCACGACATAGGATGTCTTGGAATCCATGAGAGAGGCATCCGCCGGCACTGTCTCGGGCTCGGCCTCCCAGTCCACGAGAACTGGTCCTTTCCTGTTCATGGCGGCATTGTGCCCGAAGTAGGCGGGTGCCTCCGGGAGACCCTCGAGCACCGAGGCTATGAAGGCGCTTCTGCCAAAGTGTTGGAAATAGGGGTTGGAAGCCCGCTCCTTGCCGATGGTGGTGCTGGGCTCATCGCGCAGATGGGCCCCGCACAGGGATCCTGCGCCGTGGGCCGGCAGCACCACCACGTCGTCCGGCAGCTTTGAGACCTTGGTCTTCCAGGAGTCGAAGGCCAGGCCCGCAAGGTAGGCCGCCGACATGGTGCCTTCCAGGAGGTCGGGCCGCCCGACACTGCCCACAAACAGGTAGTCCCCCGTGAAGATGATTTGAGGCTTTCCCCCGGACCAGACCACCCCGCAGGTCCCGTCCGGCGTGTGTCCCGGCGTCTCCATGATATGAAGTTCAGCCTGGCCGATGGGAATGACGGTCCCATCTTTTATGGGCTTGTGGGCATAGCCAACCTTGCTTTTCTCATTGACATAAATCGGGCACCCCGCGGCCCTGGCCATCTCAAGGTGCCCTGCCACAAAATCTGCATGGGAGTGAGTCACATACACCCCATTTATGGTCAGTCCCTCCTTTTCAGCGGCTGCGAGATAGGCCCCTATGTCCCTCCCGGGGTCTATGACCATGGCCTGACCCCCGCTTGCCAAAAGATAGGAATAGTGGGAGAGCACTGCGAGGTTGAACTGGTAAACCTTAAACCCTGTTTTATCATAGGTGTTTATCAGTTGATGCTTGGCAGCCTCATCCCCATGGGAAGCGGATTCCGTGTCCGTGATGGTTGCAGCGTAGGAAGAAGCCGCGCAAAACAATAGAAGTTGCCACGTCAGTAGAATAAGAAAACCCCTTCGGCGACAAAATTCGAAACTTTGATTAAGGCGGCCATACATCATGGGATATCCCCCTCTACGAAGAAATGAGTCAAATAATTTATTCAAGCTAATAAATTTTCGTTAACTGAATTATAATATAAATTAATTTGAGCGCAAGCGTATTTCACATGTTCGTCAACTGGTTGTCTAGCATCACTAATAAGGTTCTTGGGAAATTGGGGGTTGATTTGGGGGTATATTAGGAGAAATGAATTTAATATATAATAAAATTATTAACTTGGATAACGATATGTGGCTCGTACCGCTACCTTCGGGATTTTTTTTTACTTGGTGATCACGCCCTTAATTTTGGAAGCGATGACAGCCTATCCTCGGCAGAGGGCTGTTGACAGCCCACAAGAGAGCGAGGCAAGCCTCTGTGAAGGCCAGCTTGTCCTCCTGGGTCATTTCTTCTGGTTCAAAGTCGTCGCACATCCTGCAGTGAAACCCTCTCCATTCCTGGTACACCGCATGATCCAGGCATGAGCGGTAATGCTTGCATTCCAATTGCCGGTCCACGGACCCTTCCATTTTCAATTCATCATTCTTAGGAGTCAATTTCACCATCCCTTCATCATTCTTATTGTTTTAGCAGCATGAATTGCAATCTTTTAGCCACCATATTACAAATTGTTCATAACCCTGTCCATGGGGCCTTCAACCCATCCATTCACGGAAATCGGGGTTCCTGCACGTATCTCTAAAGTGTCCGAACCTCGAGCATCCCAAGCCCCGACAGCATCGCCCTTTGACTGAATCTTCGAATTTCCATGATATATTAACAGCTTGGCAAATATGCGGTGGCGCACACCCACTAGGGATAGGCGCGTCCATGGACGGATCCTCATGCCAACCGCAGGTGAGCCTTGCATTGTTCCCCGAGCGATTCTTAAGACCCCTCAAATGCCTGTCTTTCAAACCGGTTCACGCATTATAGTTGACGGATAACGCGCGGATACTTATCCTACTAAAGAAATCGATTTTCGTTTTATGCCGACGAACTTGGGAAAGCTGGTGATGACCGCGAGAGAACGTTCCAGTGGCCCCATATTTTTTCAACCCCAGAACGAAACATGAGGAGTTCCATATGGATCTATCAAGCTACTTTCAGAACACCAAAGGATTGGGCGTGCTTTCAACGGCAGACAGCCAGGGTAACGTAGACAGTGCTGTCTATGCCAGGCCCCATATCATGGAGGACGGCACGCTTGCCCTGATAATGCGAGACCGTCTTTCCCATCTCAACCTGCAGTCCAATCCCAGGGCTGCCTACCTGTATAAAGAAGAAGGTCCAGGGTATCGGGGTAAACGTTTTTTCATGACCAAGGTCGGTGAAGAGCAAGACCAGGATAAGATTAGATCGCTCAGCAGGCGGCTCTATGCTGACGACGAGAAAGGCCGACAGGAGGCCAAGTTTCTGGTCTATTTTCGTATTGACAAGGAGTTGCCGTTGATCGGACCGGGGAAATGAGGAAAATTTTTCACGACTTCGATACGCTTGTGGTGAAAGCGCAAAGACAACGTTATCTCCAAGATTTCCGAATCGTAAACACAATTTCAGACTCTCTGTACTCGCTCCAGTGCCGGCCACGGCCGTGTTTACCTGATCGATTCCCTGGGCCTGAAATGCATCCACCCCCAAACAGGACGTTGCGATCTTTCTTGACAATGGAAAGCTGTTTTCCTTAATATTACCCCCACAAAGGGGAGTAGCTTTCAAGGTGACTATCGTCAATACGTCTTCTGAATAGAAGGCCGGTACCACCCGTTAGAATGCCCTCTAACAAGCCAGACCTTTGCCGCGTCATGTGGTTGAGGTCTTTTTTTTTGGCGGAATAAGACGTCTGCCGAAGCTTGAAAATCAGGCGAAAGGCGTCTTATTTAAAATCAGGTTTCATCACAAGGAGAATAGACGATGGCGAGAAAATTGTATTCCATAATTCTGTGTGCTTTCGTGCTGAACTTTGTTCTGGCCGATTATTCCGAGGCTCGGCGGGCGGGCGGGGGCAGGTCCTTCGGGAGCAAGCCCAGTTATAAGCGAAGCGTTGACAAGCGCGAGGCGCCTCAGCAGAAACAAACGGACCAGAGCCAAACCCCGTCTCAATCGGCTCAGCGCCCGGCATCGCGCGGACTTTTCGGCGGAATGGGCGGCATGCTGGGCGGCTTCCTCATGGGGGGGCTCGTGGGGTCGCTCCTTTTTGGAGGCATGGGGGGTTTTCACGGACCTGGATTGCTTGATATTCTGCTGATCGGCGGGGGCCTTTTCCTCCTTCTCCGGTTCCTGCGGTCCAGGAGGGCCGCGACTCAAGCTGCCGGTCCCATGTCTTTTGAGGCGGTGGGGTCCGATCCTTATGTGGGGAGGAGTACCGGGTCGACAAGGTCTGCGTGGGTCCCCGCTTACGGAGAGGAACCGATGCGTGAAGAGCCCCGTTCCGTTCCGCCCGGATTTGACGTCGATGAATTCCTATCCGGGGCCAAGGCCGCCTACAACAGAATCCAAAAATCCTGGGACAAGAGGGACTTGGAAGACATCCGCGGTTTCACCTCCCCGGAGGTTTGGGAGGAATTGCGAATTCAGGCCCAGGAGGATCCCACCCCTGGGAAGACGGAAATCGTCCTGCTCAAGGCGGATGTCCTGGATGTGAAGACAGAGGGAGACGAGACGGTTGCGTCGGTGCTTTTCGACGCCCTGCTGCGTGAAAGCGGCGACCAGGAGGAGGCCTCGCAGGTAAAGGAGATCTGGCACTTCAGCCGGAAGGAATCCGTTCCCGGATCCTTCTGGATGTTGGAGGGAATCCAGCAAGTGGACGGTTGACCCTCCCTCGGCAGGATCACACGTCCATGTGAACCCAAGGGGATGAGATCAGGTTTCCTCTGCCAGTTTGTCTCCTCGCAAGCCAGGCCTTGTCATGTCTGTGATCACAAGATCAAAGCGGCTGGGGGTGCATCCTTCTGCCGGGTAACGTCCCGTCCAGTTCTTTCTTGTCTTTTCTCACCAGGACGGCTGCCTATGATCGCGTTTTGGTCCCGCGCCCCAAAAAGTTCTACTGCTGCGGGATTTGCAAAAACAATCTTCTCTTCTTGGGTCAATACGAAAGGTAGAGGGAAAAGTCGATCAGTGTCCGGTATTGTGCGTCTAACATTAATTTAAAGTATTCTTCTTTCTTAGGAAAATCCTATAAAAAACCATTTTGCTTATCGGTATTTCCTGTTTGACATATTTATAATTCTGTGGCATTTGGATGACCCATGACGCAACCTCTTCGAGTCTTCAACAATTCATTTTTTTAGTTTTACTTGAGGGGTCTTACGCCTCTCCCGGACTCGTCAGACGAGGCTGAGTGCCAAGATCATTTCTAACCTGCCGGCATCAATACCCGAAGCACCAAACAGGCGGGCTGTGGATTTGTCGTTTTCGCTGTTGTGGACGGCACAGTCCTAACCGCGAAGTCAACACGAGTTGGAAGGTAAATTGCTGGTGACCTACGGCCGACCCCGCCGAGGCCTTTTGAGAGATAACAATGATATCCGTCCATATCAGCACGAACGTCGAAAAGTATATTCAAGATGTGAAGCAGACCGGTAAAAGTAAAACGGTTCAGATAAAAAATGTGAAATCGTCGCCCGCAAACCGCCGGGACGACGAACCTATGCATACTGAAATGGATGTGGATGATGATGGCTGTCTGCAAAATTTGACCGACATGGACCTTCGCCGCGTGTTCAAAGGGCTGGTCAGTAGCGGAAAATGAGGCCCCTGGAAATTTCGGTCTACCATTACGGCATGGTTAACGGATTCAACAGCCGATCTCAGTGCGAGAGGAGGAGGACATAAATGAAAGGGAAAAATGTTTTTGCCACACGATGGGGTATCATCGGCGTCGGTGCTGCCATCGGCATTCTGGCTCCATTGCTTCAGAAGCTCGGCAACCCAGGGAACATGGGTATCTGCGTGGCCTGCTTCGAACGGGACATTGCAGGCGCCGTCGGGCTTCACCGGGCTGCCGTCGTGCAATACATGCGTCCTGAGATCATCGGATTCGTGCTCGGGTCCCTCATCGCCGCTTACATATTCAAGGAGTTCCGGCCGAGGGTCGGCTCGGCGCCCATCGTCAGATTCGTGCTCGGCGCTTTTGCCATGATCGGCGCCCTGGTTTTTCTGGGGTGCCCCTGGCGGGCCGTGCTCCGTCTGGCCGGTGGGGACGGCAACGCCATCCTGGGGTTGCTGGGGTTGACATTTGGTATCTGGATCGGAACGCTCTTTCTGAAAAACGGATTCAACCTGGGGCGCACCCAAGCCACCCATGCAACCGTCGGGTGGATGCTGCCGCTGATCATGCTCGGTCTGCTCGTGCTGATGTTCGTCTTTCCCCAGGCGGAAGGACAGGAAAAAAGCGGGGTCCTCTTTTACAGCCTGAAAGGCCCGGGCGCCATGCACGCCCCCTTGTTCTTATCGCTCATCGTGGGGCTCGGCATCGGTTTCCTGGCCCAGCGCAGCCGTTTCTGCACCATGGGGGCTATACGCGACACCGTCCTTTTCGGGCAAACACACCTTCTGAGCGGTTTTGTCAGCCTGCTCGTGTTTGCCTTCCTAACCAACCTCGTCCTCGGTCAGTTCAAGGCAGGCTTCGCCGGCCAACCGGTGGCGCACACGCAGCACATCTGGAATTTTGCGGGCATGGCCCTCGCCGGGCTGGCATTTGCGCTGGCCGGCGGGTGCCCGGGCAGACAACTCTTCTTGTCGGGGGAAGGTGACGGGGACGCGGCGGTGTTCGTCCTGGGAATGATCGTGGGGGCGGGTTTTGCCCACAACTTCGGTCTGGCCAGTTCGCCCAGTGGTGTCGGGCCTCACGGGGTTGCCGCAGTCGTCATCGGCCTGTTGGTGTGTCTTTTTATCGGGTTTACCATGAGAATGAAAAGCGTGAAAGGAGATTGAAATGGCGGCAACCGTCGATGCAAGAGGCCTCTCGTGCCCTCAACCAGTGATCATGACGCTCGATGAGATCAAAGGAGGAAGCGAGAAAGAAATTGTCGTCCTCGTGGACACCGACACGTCCAGGGAAAACGTGACCCGGGCCGCTGAAAGCCGTGGCTGCAAGGTCAGCGAAGTATCTCCGGAGGGGGAAGGGTATCGCATAAAGCTGACGAAGGAGTCATAGGTGCTCGGATTCCTCAGAAAGGGAAAATCTTCTACGGACGATAAGCGGCAGGGCGCATCCGCAGACCTTGGAATCCTTGTTTTCGAAAACACCAGTGAAGTCATCCAGGCCGAAAACGCCCTGAAACAGGCGGGGTGGCCCGTGAGGGTCATGGGACCGCCCCCGTCCATACAAACCGGTTGCGATCTGGTCATCGAGTTCCCGCTGATCGAGGAGCTCAACATTCTGCGGGAGCTCGATAATGCGAATGTGCCGCCCCTGAAAGTCGTTCCGGTGACGGCGCCGCTGCTCGAACCCGTCAATCTGTTCCAGACAAAGGACTTTGGCGAGTACCTGATGGTGCGGGCCGCCAACATGAAAATCACCATCGGGAAGAAGGACATGAGAATCGTAAACATCTCCGGCGGCGGGTGCCCGGACGTGCCCTATCTGGCCCAGGAAATGATAGGCAAAACCCTGGCCGAAGCCCCCCGGCCCCGGGATCTGGGGCACACCCTTTGCGGGTACGCCCTCCAGCTGGCATACGAGGAGCTGCTTCGAAAATGCTAGGGATCGTCGGAACAGTTCCGGACCTTCACATGCCGTTGATTCACGGGAAGGCACGTCTTGTCGACAACCAGGTCGAAATAGGAGGCCGGCGCATCGCCGTCAATCGATGCACCCCGGCGCTCATGGGGGCGGCGCTCAAGGCCTCCGAGTGCGTGTCCTGCCCGGAAGTCTATGCCTTTCTGGTCGGAGACATTGGCAGGGGGGGCGGCAGCCGCACGCTGTATGAGTTCCTCGCGAGGCATTTGCACGAGTTCGACTTCAAGGTCTTGACCTTTCACTATCTGCAACCGGATGTGGACTGGCACAACAAGGTCCTGTTCGCCGTCGAAAGGATGAAAACGCGACCGATCCTGATCGCCGACGCCGGATTCATGTACGCGGCCAAAATGAGCGGGCAATCCGAATCCTACGATTTTTTCACTCCGGATGTCGGCGAACTGGCCTTTCTGGCGGATGAGCTGGCCCCCCATCCTTTCTACACGCGGGGATTTATCCTTCACCCCCACGAAGAGGTGACCGACTTGATCCGGCGGGCCTATGATCACCAGAACGCTGCCGGGTACCTGCTTGTCAAAGGCGGGACAGACTACATAGTCCATGATAACCAGGTGATCGAAACAGTGGATCGACCCTCCTTCGAGGCCATGGAAGCGATCGGCGGGACGGGGGACACCTTGACAGGGCTGCTCTCCGTTTTGTGCGGCGCTGACTTCGATCCGGCCGATGCGGCGATTCTTGCTGCCAGAGCCAACCGCTGGACAGGCAGCTATGCCGATCCAAGCCCTGCCACCCAAGTGGCCGAATTAATAGAGCAAATTCCGCAGGCCCTGATCAAGGTATTACAAAACCACAAAGGACAAAATGAAAATTGAAGATACGGTGAAAATCCGGCTCACCGAAACCGTAAGCGGCTCCGGCTGAGCCTCCAAGCTGCCTCCAGGGGACCTGGACAGGGCGCTGTGCGGTATTGATTTTCCGTCCGACGAAAACGTCATCATCGGCCTGGAACGGGCCGACGACGCCGGCGTGTATCGGGTATCGGATGACCTGGCCCTCATTCAGACGGTCGATTTTTTTCACGCCGATTGTGCATGATCCCTACTGGTTTGGGCAGATTGCAGCCGCCAACGCCTTGAGCTGCGTTTACGCCATGGGAGGCACTCCGAAAACCGCCATGAATCTGGTTGCCTTTCCGGCCAAGACGATGGATCTCGGCATACTTCGCAGGATTATCCAGGGTGGTGTCGACAAACCGGCGTTGTCAACACGGCCATCAAAGCGGCCATGGTTTCAGAGGACCCTTCGGAAAAAGTGACCCGCTTGATGGCCGCGCTCAACCGGGACTCCGCCCGGATAATGGTGGACTTTGATGTCAGCGCCTGCACGGATGTGACCGGGTTCGGACTGCTGGGCCATCTTGCGGAAATGGTGGACGGGTCGGGCTGCAGCGCAAAGATTGTTTCCCGCCGGGTGCCGATCATCCCTGAGGCCGTGGATTTTGCCGCCATGGGACTCATCCCGGCTGGAGCCTACAAAAACAGGGAGTTTCGTGAACGGAAGATCACCTTTTCTGAAAGAGTCCCCCGCACACTGCGGGATCTGCTGTTCGATCCGCAGACATCCGGAGGACTCCTGATCAGCGTCAGTGACGCTCATTGCACGGATTTGATCTCAGCTTTGAGGGACGAAGGTATTGCAGATGCATCTCCGAACTTCAGTTCGGCTTTGTGCCTGTTGATCCTGGCCGGCACATTGACGGCGGAGCCTATGTACAGTTTATTACTCCCGGATATTTTGATCTTAAAAATTCCTGTAGGTTGTCTGGATTCTTTGTAGGCTTTTTTTTCTTTGAGCCGTTTTTCTACAACATGGAGACCGGCAAGGGAGCGGGCCTGGGAACGGCGGCTTACGTCCTGAGGGAGGCTGCGCCGGCGCGCGGGATTATGTTTGCGGTTACAGGATGCACCCCATTCAAGGAGACGGGCTAAAATATAATACTATAAGTATTTTTGATTATTATAAGTCCATTTATACGCTTTTTTTGTCGGTATGAGAAGGCCTTGTCCTCACTGATGGAGGTCTGATTCAAATTGGAAAGGACCCTCTAGAGCATTTATGACTGAGCAACAAAATTCCCGCCTCTGGCACGCGCTTCCGAAGGATGAGGTGCTGGAGTTGCTCTCCTCCCACCCCAAGGGGCTTTCAAGCGAGGCCTCGCGAAAGCGGCTTGAAGAATATGGAAGAAACGAACTGGAGGGAGAGGAAGAGGAGAGCCTGTTCTCACACATCATCAAGCAGTTCAAGAGCCCGCTCATCTATCTCCTGCTCATGGCCGCCGCTGTTTCGATCGCTGCAGGAAAGCACATAGATTCTCTCATCATCGGTGTGGTCGTTCTACTTAACGCCGGACTGGGTGTGGTCCAGGAGTGGCGGGCGGAGAAGTCGCTCGCGGCCCTCAAGGAGCTCTCCGCCCCGCACGCCAAGGTTCTTAGAGAGGGTAAAATTCACGAAATCGATGCGGCGCTGGTGGTCCCGGGGGATATTCTCGTCCTGGAGAGAGGGGACCGGGTCGCAGCAGACGCCAGGATCCTTTCTGCATCGGAACTGCAAGTGGATGAGTCGGCACTCACCGGGGAATCGAAGCCCGCGGTCAAGCAGACCGAGCCTGTTGAAGAGGACACCACGCTTGCCGACCGCAGGGATATGGTCTTCATGTCCACCCTGGTCACCGGGGGGCGTGCGAGGGCCGCGGTCGTCGCCACCGGAATGCACACGGCCATGGGGGATATAGCCGGAGAGATGAGGGCGGCCGAGCGGGAGGAGACACCGCTCCAGCGCAGGTTGGGAAAATTGTCCATCCAGATCGGGGGCCTCGCCCTGGTCCTTGCCGCCGCGGTTTTCGCTCTCGGGATGATCCGCAGTTATGATTTTGCCGAAATGCTGCTGTATTCGGTGGCGGTGGCGGTTTCCGGCAAACCCACGTCGCAACCCGTAACACCCTGTCCTTGTAAATAGCCTATATCCCTTCCTTTTTCCCCTATACCAAAAAACACTTGACAACAATTAGTCGCATAGTTTAACAATAAATTGCGTTTTTTTTGGTAGAACGCATGGCAGGATAACCATAACGTCCTTTCAACAACTTAGCCGGAGGCACACCTCATGCCGAAGAGAGCCAAAGAGTGGACCGCCTTGGAATGCAAGAAAACGACCAAACCGGGGAGCTACGCAGTCGGCGCAATATCCGGTTTGCAGTTGGTCGTCAAGCCGAGCCAAGCAAAGTCATGGGTCCTGCGGACCATGGTCGGGATTAAGCGGCGGCACATCGGTCTCGGACCTTATCCCGAGGTATCGCTCGCCGAGGCGCGGGAAAAGGCCAGGCGGATGAAAAAAGAAATAAAAGCCGGCGTGGACCCGGTGGAGACCAGGCGTGCCGCGCGGTTTGAACTTATCCGTTCACAGAATGGCCGTATGACGTTCCGCGAGGCTGCGCGACTTTGCCATGAGAAGGTAGCCAGCGAGTCTCGGAATAAAAAACACCAGCGGCAATGGCTTAGCAGCCTGGAGCAGCATGCTTTTCCCAAGATAGGCCACATGGCCGTGGATGACATCGACCTTCCGCATGTCCTGGCCGTCCTTGAGCCTATCTGGACGACCCGGACGGTGACGGCCACCAGGGTCCGGGCGCGGATGGAGACGGTCCTCAACTGGTCTATCGTGAGCGGGTACAGGAAGGGGGACAACGCTGCGCGTTGGAAAGGACACCTGGACACAATTTTGCCGCAGCCTAAAAAGATACGCAAAGTTCGGCACCACCGAGCACTCCCATGGCGGGACATCGGCGCGTTCATGCGGGACCTTAGAAGCAGGGACGGCATGGCGGCACGAGCCTTGGAATTTCTTATCCTGACCGCAGCTCGAAGCGGCGAGGTTCGCATGGCCACATGGGACGAGGTGGATTTCGCGGCCAGGACGTGGACTGTCCCCGGATCGCGCATGAAGGCCGGGAAGGAACACGCCGTCCCCCTGCCCGACGCCGCCGTAAGGCTCTTGGAGGACCTTCCGCGCTTCGAGGGGAGTCCGTATGTTTTCACGGCGGCAAGAGGGGGTCCCTTGTCGGACATGGCCATCAGCGCCGTGTGCCGGCGGATGGGAGTCGATGCCGTCCCCCACGGGTTTCGAAGCACCTTCCGGGACTGGGCGGCGGAAAGCACGAACTTCCCCCGTGAGGTGTGTGAACAGGCTCTTGCACACACCCTGCCGAGCGCCGTGGAAGCGGCATACAGGCGGGGGGACCTTTTTCAGAAACGACAGAAACTCATGGAGGCGTGGAGCGCATACGCCAACAAAGTGCAGGACCAGACGCCGGCGACCGTCACGCCGATCAGGAACAGGGAGGCCAAATGAGCGACCGAAAAATCGACCTCGACGAACTCTTATCCTTCCCCGAGGACAGGGAACCGATCAATATTTTCCGTGGTCCCGAGGCGCTTGACGAGCTCGGCGCGCTGTGGGAGCAGACCGGCGACCGGGGCCTTATCCTAAAGGGACTCTACGTCGTTACAAAGCACAACGTCCCCGTCCCCCAATGGCTTCGAATGGCCTTTCAAGGCGCTTTCCTCGCCGTCCACTTGAACAAGGCGCGCGGATGGGATGACGTATTCGGGACGCCGCATAAAGGCCGGCGATTGGAGGACCGGCAGAATTTGCAAGAGCTTTTTTTCGACATCCCCGTGGCCGTTCTGGAGCGACTGCGGAAGGACCCCCGTCCGAGCGTAAATAAAGAATTCTTCGAGGAACTCGCCGACAGGCTCGGGTATCCGGTGCGGACGGTCCTTGACGCCTATTACCATTCAAGTTTTTATCGGGAACTCATCAAGGAGAAATAAGGGTGGGACAAATGTCCCACCCAAGCCAACTACCGAATATCAAAAGGAAATTGAGAAAAAACCGTCAAGGGATGAGGGTTGTAATCTGCAAGAAAATTGAAAACTTCGTGTAGTTAACTCCCACGCTTCAAATTGCCAAAGTGTACGAAACTTTCAAAGTGGAGGTACACAATGGCAAAGCAAGATGAAACACCCCGCGAGCATACCTTTTATTCCGACCTACAATTAGCAAAACGTTATGGAGTCCACAGAGCGACCCTTTGGCGGTGGGTGCAGAGACATGGCTTTCCGGCACCTATCAAACTGTCCCCGGGTTGTGCGCGTTGGCGTGCAAGCGACATCGAGGAGTACGAGCGGCAGGCCAAGTGATGACCTTGGCCGACCGATATCAGGACCGGCTTGCAAGCATTCCACCCCCCGGCGGCAATGGCTGTCATCCGGCGCTCTTGGCGTGCGCGAACCTCGGAGTTTTGCAGGGACTTGACCCGGCTGTCATTCACGCCGACATTCGCGCTCACATCCCGACAGGCGGTCGTCGCGTCGCGGATAAAGAAATTCAGGACGCGATAAACCGAGCGCTGCGGGACCATGACGCCGGCGGCAGCTACCAGGCACCCCCACCACCCACCGTGAAGAACGGCGAGGCCGTCCTGAAGGCCATCACAAGCAAGGCCACTATCAAAGACGAATACGAGTTGTGGGAAGCATCCCCTATTCGCTTTCTGGACGGACCCCAGCACGACCCCGAGCTCTTCCTGTCCTCCATGTTCAAACCGACCGACCTCGTTTTTATAGGCGACAGGCTGGAACCCGGCGTCGTCGGACAGAACATCCGCACGGCGACCGTGTGGGTGCGGTTCTTCCAGGCCGGCGGCACGGCGGGACCTTTCGTGCTCACGAACCCATTGACCGGACGACCGGCACCCAAGAAGGCCGGGGACGGCGAGACCTATCGCGGCGACGGCTGCATTGCCGAGTACAAGTATGCCTTAGGCGAGTTCGACGGCCTGGACCTCGAGACGCAAATCAAATTCTGGTCCGCCGTGGACCTGCCGGTCAAAGCGCTTGTTTACAGCGGCAACAAATCAATCCACGGGTGGATCGACGTCCGCGAGCTCGCCGGCGTGGAAAGCGCCGACGCATGGGACCGGCATGTCAAAGGCCGTCTTTTCAGGGGACTGCTTGAGCCTGTAGGGGTGGACCCCGCCTGTAAGAACTCCGCTCGACTGGCGCGACTTCCCGGGTTCTACCGGACGGGAAAGCAAGCCTGGCAACGAATCTTATGGATGGGAAAAAATGAAAAAGACAACTCTTGATGACGCTGAGCGACAATTTCGAGAAGCGGACCCCGACCGGGACAAGATAACCGACGGTGAGACCCTGTCGGCGCTGCGGCGCAATGAGGACGGCGACGCCGAGCTTTTCATAATGCAGAACCGGGACCGGCTGCGCTACGACCACCAGGCCGGTCGGTGGTTTATCTTCGACGGACACCACTGGACTCTCGACCGGCTGGACGAGGCGACGGCCAGTGTGTGTGGCGTAGTGGACGTCTATCTGCAAGAATCCGCACGTCAAGCATGGCTGCGTCGGAAGGCCGCAAAGGCCGAGGACACAAAAGCGGAGAAGCAGCACGCGGCCATTGAAAAGCAATTGTTCGTGCGGACCCGTGAACTGCATACGGCACACCGGAAGCGGTGTGTCCTTCGTATCGCGCGAGTCGGCGCGGACGGTCTCGGACTGACCGGCGACGAATGGGACGCGGACACCATGCTATTGGGTGTCGAGAACGGCGTGGTGGACCTTCGGACCGGGGACCACCGGCCAGGACAGCCATCGGACTATATCAAGACGTATGCACCGACCGCGTGGCTTGGCTTGGACGTGCCGTCGCCGACGTGGAAAAGAGCGCTGTCCGAGATATTCGCCGCAGACGAGGAACTGACCGCCTACATTCAGCGGCTTCTTGGTTACGCAATCACAGCGACGGTGAAAGAGCATATTCTGCTTGTCGCATGGGGACGAGGCAGGAACGGCAAGGGGACCGTGTTCGAGACCCTTCACCATGTTCTCGGAGGCGCGCTGGCCGGACCCGTAGAAGCGGAGATGCTCCTGTCACAGAAGTACGCAAAGGCATCCGGCGGACCGTCGAGCGACATCATGGCGCTGCGAGGCAAGCGCATTATATGGGGGTCCGAAACCGGCCAGGGACGGAGCCTGGACCCCGGCAAGGTAAAATGGCTCACCGGCGGGGACACCCTCACCGGACGTCAACCGTATGCGGTGGACCAAATAAGTTTTCCGCCGACGCACACCCTCTTCCTGCTTACAAACCACCGGCCACATGCGGCATCAAACGATTACGCGCTGTGGCATCGTCTACACCTTATCCCCTTCACCATGAGCTTTGTCCGGGACCCGGAGAGGCCGCACGAGAGGCAGGTGGACCCGGACCTGCCGGCGAAACTAAAGGCCGAGGCCAGCGGCATCCTGGCCTGGCTTGTCAGGGGGTGCCTGGAATATCAGCGGACCGGTTTGAATCCGCCGGAGACGGTCAAGGCGGCGACGAGGGAATATCGGAAGGACGAGGACATCATCGGTCACTTTATAGACGAGTGCTGCATTTTAGAGCAGGCGGCGCGGACATCCGGCGGCGACCTATACAAAGCCTACCGGACATGGTGTGAGTCCACCGGCCACCGACCGTTAAGTGGTGTGAGGTTCGGAAAAGACATGAAAGAACGTTTCGACTGCGACGAAGGACGCAAAATATACTATCTGGGGGTTGGGTTGCTTGACGGCAACACCGCATGAAATTCTGCGAGGGTTGCGAGGGTTGCGATAGTTTTTCACTAACACTCCCCTATAGAGAGCGTTTTTCTTGCTTACGACTTTTACCTAAAAACCCTCGCAACTATCGCAACTATCGCAAAAGAGGGACCGGGAAGCATGGTCACAGAGTCAAAAATTAAGTCTGAAATTTGCCGGACCTTGAGGCGCGGCGGAGCTTTGCCGGTTGTCATTTGGCAGGGACCGATGAGCCGTAAAGGGATTTCGGACGTCCTCGTGTGCCTGGACGGACGGTTTGTGGCCGTCGAGGTGAAACGTCCAGGCGGCAAGGCGTCACCCGAGCAACAGCGGTTCATCCGGGACGTGTAGCAGGCCGGCGGCGTCGGTATGGTGGTGGATAGTGTGGACGATGTGATTGACCGGCTGGGACTTGAAGCAAGATTAATGCCACTTTTTAAAAACTGGTCGGAGGACGGTTGATGCGCATGCCATTCGGCAAATATCGTTATTGGGACGTCGAGGACATCCCCCGCGACTACCTCGAATGGCTCTATGAAAATGTGGACCTTCGAGACCGGCTGCGGCGTGCCGTGGAAGATGTCTTGTTCTGGCGAGGAGGGACGTTCACCCCCGCGCCACCACCGCCGGACCCTGACGAAGGCGTCGTGAAAGCCGTTTACCGTGAACTCGCGCGCAAATGGCACCCCGACCGTGGCGGCTCGAACGAGGCCATGGCCGCATTGAACGAATTTTATCATCTACTCAAAGAAAGGACATCATGATGGACGACGAAACAAAACAAGAAATTATGAAGCTGAAGTCAGCGTTGAACCAGCTGCGCGATATATCCGTGCAGATGATAGGCGAGCAAGACGACCGGGGGAATGCGCTGTGGCATGTTTTCACAATCCTTGAGGACCTTGACATCCCGGACCTGCTGGCAGCAGCGGAGCACGACGACCTGCCGGACTTCTTCGCAACCTTGCAGAATGCGGAGAGCGTGGATGTTGTTCGAGTCGGTAGGAAGTCCACCGTCGATGTCATTTTCAGGGATGTGCCGTTGGATTTGCTGGCCGATAAAATTCGGAATATCCGATACCTCCTATCGGAAAAGACCTTGACAAGTAAAGCGCACTTATAGTAAAACTTTCTATATAGGAGGTAATGCCATGAGAGCAAGAAATCGAAATTTCAAAATCAGCGATTCGGCCTACTTACGGCTTAGATTGTACGCGACCGCGCGCAATTTGAGCATCGGTCAGGCCATTGAGGAGCTTTTGAGTACCACGAGCACATCAGAAAAAGGGGAGGGTGACAATGGTAGCGACGACCGTGAGCAATGAAGAGGCCGAAGTCATTCAAATAATGGAGCGATACCGTGAAAAATACGGCCTTAAAGTGGATATGTTTCTTGGCGAAACTTTCCAAGAAATAGCACGAAGCGGCGACACTGGTATGATGGCCGCTTTTTTTATGCACCTCGTAAACTCATGTGCGAGCATCGAAAAAAGCATGATGCGCGTCGGCATTGTTGAAAATGCCGTCGTTAATTAAAAAGGAAAGGGGAATTTATAATGGATATTTTTGAGTTAAAACAGAAAAAGATGCGTTATCTCGAAGCGATGGGTGGAATAGTAGCACGCGCGGACCTCGAAGAGAGGGACATTACCGACGCCGAGGCCAAGGAATATGCCAAATACGAAGTCTTGCACGATGAAATGAGGCAAAAAATCGAGGCCATCGAGCCGAAGGAACAGGAAGGTTACAAATTAGCCGACTGGCGGTCCGGCGCGAACACCCAAGGAAAAAGCATTGTCGACGTCGCCGTGCGGCGGGAGCCTGTACCTGAGCACATGAGGGCAGCAGCAGCAGGAACCGGGGCCGGCGGTGGTTTTCTCTTGAGCGAGCCTTCAGTCGCTTGGCCTGGCCTGACCTACCATGAGGAGGGTTTGCTTGCCAAATGCCGGCGCACGCAGACCGAGGCGAACGCGACGACCCTTCAGATGGCCAATTTCATGGAATCGGACTGGTCCTCGACGGGACCTTTCGGAATCGGTTTTTCGGTCACGGTCGAAAACGCCTCGATTACCGAATCGAACCTGACCGCGACGGCCATCAAGTTTGAGGTCAAAGCAATCAGCGCGCTGACAAGGTCCTCCCGGTTGTGGTGGGATGCGACCACGGGTGCATCGAGGATTGTCGCCGAGGCTTTTTCCACGAATTTGAGGTGGACCCTGGACAAGTTCATAATCGCCGGAACGGGTGTCGGTGAGTTTCGCGGACTCATGAATGCCGGGTGCAAAATCAATGTGAGCCGTGCGACCGCGTCACAGATAGGTCTTGCCGATGTCCTGTCGATGAAAGAAAGCGCCATGCCTTACACGGCGCCGGGGCAGCGGTACGTTTGGCTTGCATCACCTGGAGCCTTCAAGGAGCTCATGGACCTGGAGGATTCCGCCGGCGGGAACCTGTTTATTCAGTCCGCGAACAATGCGCCGGAATACCGGCTGTTGGGTCATGAGGTTTATGTGACAGAGCATTGCAGCGCCTTGGGTGTCGAAGGCGACCTAATCCTCGCGGACATGAACCTGTATCAGATCGTCGAGTTCGGGTCCCCGAGGTTGGACGTCAGTTCCGAGGCATATTTCGACCGCGACCAAGTGGCCATCAAGCTGGTTTACTTTGCCGACGGCGCACCTTTGCAGCGCGCAGCGATAACCACCAGCGCCGGCGATTTCAGTTCGGTCGTGGTGTTGGACTGATAGCGTAATGCCGGGTGTCCCACAGCACCCGGCTTACATAAGAGGATTCCGGCGGCGGTAACGTCGTCGGCGGGTCCGATGGCACCCGCATTGCGTCCTCGAAGGCCAGCACCCGGTGCCTTTATAACAGGTGCACGCCGAGTCGTCGCGACCTCCTTTACGCGGCGGCTCGGCAACCCCTATCAAGCAAAATTGTAATAATATCGACATGATAGGGGTAGGGGACCATTTTCTTCAAGAATATCAAGATGATGTACCGAAGCGGAACAAGACTTTTTGGAAATGTTTTCTTTTCAATTGAAAGTGAGACCTGTCAATGGGACGACCGAAACTTCACCCCAAGGCCAGAGCCTTTAAAAACAAGGTCCTTGCTGAGTACGAACTCACAGACTCGGACCGCTTACTGTTCGAGGCGACAATCGAAAATTTGTCTTGCTTTTGGGAGGCTGCGGACCAGCTACGGCAAGAAGGTCTTGTAGTCGGTGGTGACGGCGCCGGCATGGTCCGAAAAAACCCTTTGTCTGAAATTAAGAAATTCGCCTGGAGCCAATTTCTAGCAGGCCTAAAATTGCTCGGTGTCGGACTCCCCGAGCAGGAGCGCCGCCGGCCATACGGGGTCCTATAGGAGCCACTATGAAACGTAAAGACCAGAAGCAGGAAGAGGTCCCGAGGTGGAAAGTTTACACACTGACCACCGGATACGAGCACCGCGAGGCACCACCCGCCGCCTATGTCGCGTGGAGTGAAAAAGACCAGAAGGCGACCTGGCGGAAGATCCGTCAACAAGTGGTAAAAGATTGGGTCCGGGAGACTTCCGGGTGCCGTCCTTGGGGGTGGTGGTTGTTCGACGCACCCGAACCCCGGCGACGTCTTGGGGGAACCGGCACGCCGGCGCACGAGGTTCTTAATCAAAAGCCGTCCTATTGGTTCGGCCTGCCGGACGACTGGGTGACTCAATTCGACGTGGAATTTTACAACGGTCGTGCAAAGGATATCCACGGAAACATCATCCCGACGCCATTCAAGGACGGCGACTTTTCCGGCCAGGCCATTGACCCCGAGGACCCGCCTATTTTCGAGAGTCAAGCGGCCTACCTCAAACGGCACAATCTATTCCTGCCGGGTGAAGAGGAACTGCAAAGGCCGGAAAGTTTTGAACCCGAGGTTTACATCCCGGACGAGGAAAATTGAATAAGCGGAATATTTTTCTTTTCAATTCAAGAAACGCCATAAGCCTTGTCCATCAAGCATTTCCAGCTCATCGACCTTTTGAGGTTGACAAGTCATTTTCGCCTATATCCTTTATTGACAAAGCTTTCCGAGTGTCGGTATAATAAATCTTTTCGTGCCGTTTTAGTTTTTCAACAGGGACAAGGTTTTCAGGCTTTACTGACCTTCGAGGAATACCGGCTCAACAGTGGGTGCAATAATTTTTTGCACCCTAAAATGAAAAAGAACGGACGTTCTAAATTCACTTTGGGGTGAGTCGATGAATCCGATCCGGCACGACGAAGGACAACCCCCACCTGTCAGGCAGACCAACTGCCGCTTTTATTCTTTGTGCTTGAGCGTCGCTTGTGCCAGGGAATGGGAAAACTGGTCCTGCTCGGCCTGCTCGGACTTCGAGTATCTGAGCGACCAGGACATCGACCCCGACGTCGAGGCGGCAGCTTGCCGCCGGCTGCTCGCGGTCGTGTTTCATGAAAACGTTCGTCGTCGCCGTCCTACCAAAAAACGCTTCAGTCGGAAAAAGCTGTACGACGAAATTCTTCAGGCTTTCCCCCGCGAAAAACCCTTATAAACCGCAGGAGAACGGCCTATTTCGGGACGAGGCTGCATCCGCACGACCGGACCCATACCTGACCATAGGATGGACGACTGGAACCCTTATTTTTGGTTTGGTATAACTTTTGGTAGAACTTCTATTTTTTGGCTTGTAAGTTATTGAAATTATTAGGCGGTTGGCGGTGGCGATTTCTGCCATACCCGAGGGGCTCCCTGCCGTGATCAGCGTGACCCTCGCCCTGGGCGTGCGCCGCATGGCCGAGCGCCATGCCGTAATCCGGCGTCTGCCGGCCGTGGAGACCCTGGGCTCCACAACGGTTATCTGCTCGGACAAGACCGGGACGCTGACGGAAAACCAGATGACCGCGGTGAAGATAACAGCCGGTGGCAGGTTCTGGGAGATCTCGGGTGAGGGATACGAACCGGCGGGAGAATTCCGGCCCCTGGACGGGGAAACGGAAGACGGGGAGGAATCCCTGGAAATGCTCCTTCGGATCGGGTGCCTGGTGAACGGCTCCGAGCTCGTGGAGGAGGAGGGGGCCTGGCACATCAAAGGATCACCCACCGAAGGGGCCCTGCTCGTGGCGTCCGAAAAGAGGGGGTTGGATTGCGAGGAACTGGTGGAGGCGCATCCCAGGCTCGCGGATTTTCCTTTTTCGAGCGAGCAGAAATATATGGCCACCCTGCACGATTTTCCAGCAGAAAACCGACGCCTCCTTCTGGTAAAAGGCGCGCCTGAACGGATCCTCGAGTCCTGTTCGCATGCCCGGTTGGAAGGCCGCAGGGTCGAGATCGACGACGACATCAGGGAGCGGCTCGATGGAGCCAATCACGACCTTGCCTCCGACGGCCTGCGGGTCGTCGCCGGGGCCTACAAGGAATTCCCCCAGGGAAAGCAGGACATTTCCCGTGAAGAGACCGAGAAGGGACTGACGCTTGCCGGAATGTGGGGGCTGGTGGATCCCCCGCGTGCGGAAGCGGTTCAGTCTGTAAAGGATGCTCGCAGGGCGGGCATCAGGGTCCTTATGCTTACGGGGGACCATGCCTCCACGGCAAGGGCCATTGGGGGGAAAATAGGCATTGTCGAAGAGGACGCCTGGGTCATGACCGGCGGGGCCATCGACGGCATGGAAGAGGAGGTCTTCAGGTCCGAGGTCGTGGGGACGGATATCATGGCCCGTGTTTCACCGTCTCACAAGCTGAAGATCATGCAAGCCCTCCAGAAAAAGGGCGAAATCGTGGCCATGACCGGGGACGGGGTCAATGACGCCCCGGCCCTCAAGAGCGCCGATATCGGCGTCGCCATGGGCCGGACCGGCACCGAGGTGGCCAGGGAGGCGGCCGACATGGTTCTCACGGACGACAACTTCGCCACCATCATGGCCGCCGTGGAGGAAGGAAGAGTCATTTTCAACAACCTCCGCCGGGTGGTCTTCTTTCTCCTGACCACCAATGTGGGCGAGGTCCTCACCCTGGTCAGCGCCCTCATCATGGGCTGGCCCCTGCCGGTGACCGCAGTGATGATCCTGTGGATCAACCTGCTTACCGATGGGGTCAGCACGGTTCCTCTAGGGATCGAACCCAGGCACCAGGACGTACTCGATCGGCCGCCCCGGCCTCCAGGTGAGGGAATCCTCGACAGGGTCACCCTCCGGCGGATTCTACTCCTGGCCCCGGTGATGGCGGCCGGAGTCCTCTTCGTGTACTGGATGTACCTGGATGGTTCGACGGAGTACGCGCGGACGATGGCCTTCACGACCCTGGCCGCGTTTCAGTGGTTTCAGGCCTTGAATGCCAGATCCACCACGAAATCCATTTTCAAAATCGGACTCCTGAGCAATAAGTGGCTCTGCCTGGGACTTACGGTGGCGATTATACTCCAGTTGGGCACCGTTTACCTGGACATCGGGCAGGCCGTCTTCGGAACGGTTTCACTCCGGCCATTCGACTGGTTCTATGCGCTCCTCGCCGGGAGTTCCATCCTGGCGTTGGATGAGGTCCTTAAGCTCCTGGGTGTGCATGGGGCGGACATCGCAAGCCGAGCGCGAGCAGTGTCTTGAAATGTCAGTTTTCTGGTCGCGGAAGGTGCCCCAGCGGGGCATTAAAGTAATCGGCTTACCCATGGCCGCTCCGGTGAGAGTTGCAGGGCTAAGTTGCTGAAATAAGGATAATTTATAAAAGTTGTTCGTCCGGAGTCAAGCCGGCAGGCCCGGGCATGTCCGTTGCATGAGGCGTCTTGTGGTTCAGGCCGGTTCGCCAAGTCCGAATCATGGGACCGGCGGGGAGGGAGAATACATCCTGTACCCGATTTATTCCCCCGGCGGCCGGGAATACATTGGAAGGGCTTGCATGAAATTCCGAACCCGGTTCGGTTCGGCAAACCGGAAGGCGCACCTTCACATGGGAAGGCTCGGGTCCCTCGGCACACCCGTGGCGTGGCTTTATCCGGCCGCGCCCCCACCCAGGCCCGTACCCGGTCCATTCGAAGGCGTGCTCGCGCGGGGAGCGATAACCGAAGACGAACTCATCGGGGCCCGCGCGCACCGGCCCCCTCAAAGGAGCCACATGAGACAACCCCTCCTCGCGTTGCTTGTTTCTGGTTCCCTCCTCGCGGGAGCCGTTCTTTCCTGCTCCGCCCCTTCCAAGCGGATCATAGCGCCACCTGCCGTCATAAAGGGGGCGGAGCCCGTGGGTACGGAAACCTGCGCGGGGTGCCATGAGGAAAAGGCTCGGGGCTACCCGTACACGGCGCACGGGCGATACTTCTTCCCGGAGGAGGAGGGGGAGGAAGCGATGGGCTGCGAGACGTGCCACGGGCAGGGAAGCCTCCACATGGAGGCTGGGGGCGATGCGCGGTACATCATCGACCCCTCCGAAACCCCCGGGGTCTGCTACCGGTGCCACATCCAGACCCGGGTTGCCTTCAACCTCGAGTACCATCACCCGGTGAGGGAGGGGCGGATGACCTGCACGAACTGCCACGATCCCCACGGCGAGGACATCTACAAGGCCCGGGGGATGAGGATGGGGCGCGAGAGGGCGGTCTGCAGTCAGTGCCACAAGGAGCAGGACAGGCCCCGGGTGTTCGTGCACGAGGCCCTCCGGGAGGGGTGCACCATGTGCCACAGGGCCCACGGCTCCGTCAACGACAAGCTCCTGGTGGAGAATGACAGCAACCTGTGCCTCAAGTGCCACGCCCAGATCTCCACGCCCGGCTCCATGGTCATCGGCGACTTTGGCCACACCAACCGCCTTGCACAGGGGACCTGCTGGAGCGCCGGATGCCACACGGCGGTCCACGGGTCGGACATCAACCCCCATTTGAGGTATTGAGATGATCACAAGGATCCTACAAGCAGCCGCACCCCTTTTACTGCCCATGTGGATGATCGTGGCCGCAAGCCCGGCTCCCGCGCAGGAGGAGCCGGAGGGATCCCCTCTGAAATTAGGGCTGAACCCCGCTCTGGAATACCGGACCGTGGACGGGGACGAAGACAAGTTCCGGGAGGACTGGTGGATGAGGGAAGGCTGGGCGGGAGGCCGGAATGACCCTCCCGGACCTGCCACGGGTGGTGGTGGGCTATGAGCACAGGTTCAAGGACGGCGAGAAATCGATCCTGGAGTGGGGCGGTGTCACCGGTGGGGTGTTCACCCGGAACATATTCCCCTCGTTCAAGGAGATGGACGAGGCGTTGGACATCGTCAGGGTGGAGGTGAGCCACACGGTGAGCAAGGTGAACATTTACGACCGCCTCCGCTATGAGAAATTCCAGACGGAGACGAGGCGGTTCGAGGAATCACGCGACTTCAACGCAGGGTCCTCCGAGGCTGTGGAGGTTGCCGAGCGCTACGAGCACGACGCCCTGGTCAACACCCTGCACCTGGAGAGCCAGGTCACCGATACCGTTTACGTATCCCTTGGCTGGCTGCTGAACGACCTTGAAGGGGAGGGTTCCTTCGACATGACGACCGTGCCTTTCGGCCCCGAACCCTTTGACAAGAACTGGCAGGCCGATGCCGTCGCCCTGGATCAGGAAGGCCACGTGCTGAATTTCACCGCAAAGGCCGGGCCGTACAGAAACGTGAGCATACACGGCGGGATTCAGGCGGACTTCACGGAAACCGAGGGGGAGACCACGGCGGTGCTCACGGAGACACTCCCCGGCGCGGGACCGGCCTCCCCCGAGGCCCGGATCCTGAGCCGTTCCGATCAGGACGGGCTCGAGGAAACCCTGGGCCTGCGGTATTCGGGAATCCCCCGCACGTCCCTGTTCGTCGACGCCCGCTGGACCCAGAAGGGCATCGACCTTTTTGAAAGGGAGACGGAGGATGCCGCAGTCGCCTTTGAACGCCTCACGGACACGGACGTGGACCGTAGCCGGTACACGCTGGGCTTCAGCACGTCCCCCATCCGCCGCCTGAACTTTTCGGGGCACTACCGGCGCACAAACCGGGAGAACGCCTACGAACATGTTCTGGAAACAGAACCGGGCTATTCCGCCTTTGTCAACGCGCAGGAGCTCACGACCGACGAGGTCGAGGCCAGGGTGAGCGCACGGGTGACCTCGACGGTCAAGGCCTCCTTTCAATATCAGTTTGTCGCAACCGGGATCGACACCTTTTTCCAGACCGACCCGCCCGCCGCCGTGGAGTCGGGCGATTACACGGCGGACATCTACTCCGTCAGTGTGACGGCGATGCCCCTCGCGCGATTGTACCTGACGGGCCTTTTCTCATACCGCGGCATCGAATCGGAAAGCTTCGACAACGGGGTCCCGGCAGTGGGCGCCTACAAGGCCGACGTGTACACCTTCATCGGCACCGCGGGCTGGGCATTTGACCAAAAGACCGACCTCGAACTCCAATACCTCTACAGCCGATCCGACAACTTTAACGGAAACCCCGAGGGGGGGCTGGTTTTGGGGGGCGACGGCACGCGGCACGGTCTGTCCCTGGACTGCTCCCGGCAGATTACGGAGAAGATGAAGGCCCGGTTCCGGTACGGTTTCTTCAAGAACGACGAGGAGGAGAGCGCCGGGTCCGACGAATACGAGGCCCACCTGGTGGGAGTCGGGCTGGAGTACAATTTCTAGTCGGCTTTGAACGAAAGGGGTCATCACACTTCAAGATATCACGAAAGGAGAACGGGATGGAAAAGACGACCGCTATAATCGCTTCGGCTCTTGTGTTGGTTCTCTTCTTTTTCGCCTTCGCGAACGCAGAGGCAGGCAGGGAGGAGGAACCGGAAAAAATCGTCGATCGGGTCCTGTACTACAACGAACATATCAACCACAAAATCAGGGCCGCCGAGCTCGACGCCGGGCAAAAGGACAGCCCCTACGAAGATATCCGGTGCCTGGCGCGGCACGGAGAGATGGAGGCCGCCTTTTACCGGGACAACCGCAGCCGTCTCATCAAGGAAATGCTCGGGCAGGGCCTGAGACCCGAAGACCACAAGGTCCATTTGTACCTGATCCGGGCGTTCCATGAGGCCCATCCGGAGGCGGAAGATATGTGCAAGTAGCCTCTTTCCTTTACGCCCCGGAAAACCCGGTAACTCGTCAGGTGAAGTCGCCGGCTCTTCCCGGATGTGTTTTCACAGGGGCGTCAAGACGGCATGCTCCCGAAGGCCCCACGGGAACGCGCCGGGGCTGTGGAGAAGAATATCAGGACGTTCAATCCGGACAGGAGGAGTTGATGGCGGATAGGGACAAAGCGGCCGAACAGGAACGACGCTCGAATCGGGAACATGATGAAAAGGCCGAGAAGCCGGAAAGGGGAGGGAAAGCCCGATCGGGGATGGGACACGGCCGACATGAGAGGCGGGATCACGGCGGTGGGCACGAGGGCATGGAACACGAAAAGGGCGGCGGCGACCACCACGCCCACATGGTGGCGGATTTCAGGCGGCGGTTCTGGATCTCCCTGGCGATCACCATTCCCATCCTCGTCCTCTCTCCGATGATCCAGTCGTTTTTCGGCGTCAGGGACGGGTTGAGCTTCCCCGGGGACCGCATCATCCTCTGGGGGCTTTCCTCGGCGGTATTTATTTACGGCGGGTGGCCCTTTTTAAAGGGGCTTTTCGACGAGCTGACCGACGGACGGCCGGGGATGATGACGCTCATCGCCGTTGCCATCACCACTGCCTACGCCTACAGCAGCGTTGTCGTCTTCGGTTTGCCGGGCAAGGTCTTTTTCTGGGAACTTGCCACCCTGATCGACATCATGCTCCTGGGCCACTGGATAGAGATGAGATCGGTCATGGGGGCCTCCCGCGCGCTGGAGGAGCTGGCGAAGCTTATGCCCTCGGATGCCCACAAGGTTGAGCCGGACGGGAGCACGGAGGACGTCGCCGTCGAAGACCTGCAGCCCGGGGACAAGGTCCTCATCAAACCCGGGGAAAAGGTGCCCGTGGACGGCGAGGTCGTTGAGGGAAACTCGGCGGTCAACGAGGCCATGCTCACGGGGGAGTCCAGGCCCGTGGAGAAGGAGCCCGGGTCCAAGGTGATCGGGGGGGCCATCAACGGCGAAGGGTCCCTGACCATCGAGGTGCAAAAGACCGGAAAGGACTCCTTCCTGTCCCAGATGATCGGTCTCGTGGAGGAGGCCCAGCAGAGCAAGTCCCGCAGCCAGAACCTTGCCGACCGGGCGGCTCTCTGGCTCACGATCATCGCCTTGAGCGCCGGGGCCGTCACGCTGGTCGTCTGGCTGTGGTTCATCAACGAGGAGTTCGCATTTGCCCTGGAACGGACGGTGACCGTCATGGTGATCACCTGCCCGCACGCCCTGGGTCTTGCCGTGCCCCTGGTGGTGGCGGTGTCCACGGCACTTTCCGCCAAGAACGGTCTCCTCATCAGGGACAGGGCCGCCTTCGAGCGGGGGCGGAACATCCAGGCCATCATTTTTGACAAGACCGGGACGCTCACAAAAGGGGAATTCGGGGTCACGGACACCATCACCCTCTCCGATGGGGTTCAGGAAGAGGATCTGCTCAGATACGCCTCGGCCGTCGAATCCCACTCGGAGCACCCCATCGCCAAGGGGATCGCCGGGGCCGTGGAGAAGCCCCCCCGGGTGGATGACTTCAAGTCCATTCCCGGCAAGGGCGCCCAGGGCGTGGTGGACGGCAGGGAGATCAAGATCGTCAGCCCGGGATTCCTCAAGGAAAACAACATAACCGCCGAAGACGAGCGGGTCGAGAAATTCAACAGCCAGGGAAAGACCGTGGTCTTTGTCATGGTGGAGGGGGAACTCAAAGGGGCCGTGGCCCTCGCGGACATCATCAGGGACGAGTCCAGGGAGGCGGTCTCCAGACTGAAGGAGATGGGGATTCGGTGCATGATGCTCACCGGCGACAACGGACTGGTGGCCAAGTGGGTCGCCGAGGAGATCGGCCTGGACGAGTATTTCGCCGAGGTTCTGCCCAAGGACAAGGCGGACAAGGTGAAGGACGTGCAGTCCAGGGGAATGATCACGGCCATGACCGGGGACGGGGTCAACGACGCCCCGGCCCTTGCCCAGGCGGACGTGGGGATCGCCGTGGGGGCGGGAACGGATGTCGCGGTTCAGACGGCGGACATCATCCTGGTCAAGAGCAACCCCCTGGATGCGGTGGCCATCCTGGGCCTCTCGCGCGCCACATACCGCAAGATGCTGCAGAACCTGGCCTGGGCCACGGGGTACAACGCCTTTGCCATACCACTGGCTGCCGGTGTCCTCTACACTTACGGGGTGATTCTCTCGCCCGCCGTGGGGGCGGTGCTCATGTCCTTGAGCACGGTGATAGTCGCCGTCAATGCACGGTTTTTGAAAATTTCCAAATAGCGGCCCATTTTCACAGCGCTCGCACACGGTTTTCGAAAGATACACCCAACGCCCCATTCACAATGCATCGGAAGTGGTTAAACTGAACAAGCAACTTTCCGATTAAAAGCCGACAATTCAAATCGCACAAGGGGCTGTTATGAAGGCCGGGAAACCGATTCGTCCCGCCGCACTTCCCGCTGCGGCGCTCCTTTTCACCGGGAGGCCCGCCTGCGCGCAGTGGAGGGGAGACTGGGGACACGGGATGATGGGCGGCTGGGGCATGGGATGGCTGGGAGGGATCTTCATGCTGGTTTTCTGGGTCCTGATCATTGTGGGCCTGGTGTTTCTCGTCAAGTGGCTTGTTCAGAGCTCGAGGAGCGGGTCCCCGCAGGGAGGGGGAAACGGTTCCAGGGCGCTCGAAGTTTTGCGGGAGCGTTACGCCCGGGGGGAAATCGACAAGCAGGAGTTCGAGGAAAAGAAAAGGGATATCCTTTCTTGACGGCTTGCCGCAACCTGCCGCATGAATGAGGACGTGGCCGGGTTGATCACAGCGGAAGCCGGTTGACGCAGGCCGAATCCGTCGGGGAAGCGACTGGATCGCATGAAGGGCAGAAACCTCAAGATCTCACTCATCGCCGTTCTGATCGGCGGAATACTGATCCTGCACTACACCACGATCCACGCACAGGTCTTTCGGCATGCCGTCTATCGCATGCTTTTCTACCTGCCCCTGGTCCTGGGGAGTTTCTGGTTCGGGCTGAGGGGCGCCGTCCTCGTCTCCGCCGCCGTGACCCTCTTTTATCTTCCTTACGGGATCTACCGGTGGCGAAGCTTCTCCCATGATTTCAACCTGCTCCTGGAAGGGGCGCTCTATGTGTGCATCGCACTCGTCCTCGGATACTTGTCCGAGAGAGAAAAGAGGGAGCAGGCGGCCCGACTCGAAGCCGAAAGGCTCGCCTCCATCGGGAGGGCCGTGGCTGAGATAGCGCATGACATGAAATCACCCCTCATGGCGATCGGGGGCTTTGTCACCCAGGTCTCGAGGTCGCTGCCCCCCGAGGAAACGAGGAGGAGGAAGCTCGACCTGGTGATCCGGGAGACCTCCCGTCTGGAATCCATGGTCAAGGAGATGCTGGATTTCGGGAGGCCCCTCGAGCTCCGGAGGGACGAAACAGACCTCAACAGGCTGGTTGAGGAGTGCATGGAGGCATGCCTGCCCATAGCGGAGACAAAAGGGGTGGCGTTTCAAAAGGACTTCAATCCCGGGGTGCCTCCCCTGCCTCTGGACGAGCACAGGATCAAGCAGGTCCTGAACAACCTCCTCACAAACGCGGTCCAGGCATCCTCCCACGGGGACACGGTGCGGGTCGTGACCCGAGGGAACGGCCGTGGGGCTGTCCTCGAGGTGGCGGACAGCGGTTGCGGTATTCCGGAAGAGGACAGGGACAGGATCTTAGATGATACGGAGGCTGGCAATGTCCGTCCGTCGAGTGAACCGCACGTTGTTTGTCGTTGCAGGCCTTTTGTTCGCCTGGGTGAGCCCGGTGAATGTGACTTTTCCCCGCGGGCCGCTCACGAACGGCTGCCTTGCACAGGATGCGGCCGAAAGAGAGGGGGACGGGGGAGGCTCGGATATCCGGTGGTTTCGGGAGAAGATGAAGATCTCCCCCGAATATGTGGAGCAGGATGAGGGGGTCCTCGGAATGACATGGGTTCACTTTTTCACAATGCTGTTCCTGGTCCTCTTCTTCGTCTTTTCCATGATAGCCCTGGTGATTCGCCACAGGAGAACCAAACAGCTTTTGGAAGCCCTATTGAAAGAGGAGGGGAAGGGTGGCACACAAGGTTGAGTTCAAAAAATCTGAAAGAACCGTGGAGTGGGATGATCCTTCCATGCGTCGCCGTCCCCAAGGGGGACATCGTACTGGACGCCTGAGGAGATGAATGACAAGAACATAAACGGCCTTCTCGCCATTTTCTTCTTACTCCTGGTTCTGGGTTATGCCTTCCACCACAGCGAGACATTTGCGGGGAGCCTCCCGGGGCACCTCATCGGCATAGCAGGCATGGTGCTCATGCTCATGACCCTTGCCTACCCGTTCAAAAAAAGGGTCCTGGGCAGGCGCGGGAGACGGAATCCCATCACCGTCCACATCTTCTATGGACTCATGGGGCCGTCCCTCCTGATCATTCACTCGGCCCACAAGCTGGACAGCCTCATCGGGGTGCTGACCTTTCTGGCCATGCTGGTCGTAGTGCTGAGCGGCATCACGGGGCGGTACCTGTTTCGCAGGGTCCATCGGACCCTCAAGGACCAGCAGCAGGAATTGTCCAAGCTCAGGGAGATCTTTCACAAGCGAAGGGAGGAGATTGTGTCCTGCAGGCCGCATTTTGGTCCGGAGACCGCCGGCGGCAAGGGGATCCAAGCAGAAGCGGAGGACGAGCGCATCGAGGAGGAGCTGCAGGAGCAATGCGGAAGGCTCTACGATCTGGCCCTGTCCATCAGCGAGCTGGAGTACTCGACCACCTTCTTTGATTCCATCAGATCTTCCTTTTCCAGGTGGATGAGGGTGCACCACGTGCTGACCATCTTTCTTTTCGCCCTGGCCTTCGTTCATATCCTCACGGTCCTCTACTACGGCCTGAGGTGGTTTGGATGAAGGCCCTCTACACGGTTGCAGCCCTTTGCGCCACAGCCCTCGCCGTGTGGCTCTTCCTGGCAGAAACCGCGGCAAGGCCCGGGCCCCTCAGCGTTTCCCATGCAGAAATGGGGGGGTGCACCCTGTGCCACATCCCGTGGCGAGGGGCCTCCGAGGAAAGGTGCCTGGAGTGCCACGGCTTTTCCGATGTCGGTTACATGCGGCCGGAGATCCGTTTTCACGAGGCGGAAAAGCACTGCCTGGGGTGCCACAGCGAGCACCGGGGGGACCGGGGGATGCTCTCCCGCGTCGATCACGCCCTTTTCAACGGGGACCTGCAATGCACTCGATGCCACACGGATATTCACGGTGGGCTTTTCGGCGCCGGATGCAGGAAATGCCACGGCATCGAGACCTGGGAGGTGCCGGGGTTTCGACATCCCCCAAGAGAGGACGGTGAATGCGGCGGCTGCCACAGGCCCCCATTATCCCATCAGGACAAGAGCTTCTGGGGGAAGATTGAAGAATCACACGTCGGGGAGTTCGAGGATATCTCCCAGGACGATTGCATGCGCTGCCACACCACGGACAACTGGCGCCACCTGATAATGGGACATTCCCGCCCCCGAGGTCCTGAGAGAGCGCGCCTGACCACGTTTTCGTCCCCCGGGGTGCGAGCGCGTCTGCACCAGCTGTCCCATATAGCCGGCATCGATTTTTGTGTATTTCGCCGTAAAGTTGATTATTTCAAAATATCCTGAAATTTTAGAGGGTTAAATTTTAAAATTATCATAAGTGTTTGTCTCTTCAAAGTCAACGCGGATGGCTGATACATATTCCTAAAGATCCAAAATATCATAAAAGATGGTGGTGCCTTGTCAAAACGGTGTGGAGCATACGCCGAGAAAATCGTGCTTTCCGGTGGACTGCCATGTTCCCTGATTTTTTATTGACATCGCGATTCATAAAAGTTATCTGATTGGAAACCTACTATCCACTCGCCCGGGAATCGTCCATGGAACCAAATGAAATCCTTTCCAAAATAAAAGAGCTGCGAATTCAGAAGGGGTTTAGTCTTGCCCGGATCTCCGAGATCACCGGGCTTTCCAAGGGCTATCTCTCCAAGATCGAGAATGCGGAGAGCGCCCCCCCCATCTCCACCCTTTACCGGATCGCCAAGGCCCTGGGCACGAACCTCTCCTACTTCTTTGCGGACGATGCAAGGCCCCCGCAGGAAAACAAGCTGGCGATTTCACGAAAACGGGACTGGGCGGAAAAGGATCCCGAGATCCAGGCCACGGACCTCAAGAGGTGGCCCCTCACCGATCAAAAATACGGCCGGAACATGCTCCCCTTCATCATCGAGCTCCCCCAGGACCACCACCAGGTCTATCAGTTCGAGGGGGAGGAGTTCTATTTCATATTGGAGGGCAGGGTTGAGTTCAACTACGGCGGTTCTGTCTACACCCTAGAGGCGGGCGACAGCGGTTACATCGACGGGGATGTGCCCTACAGCGGAAAAAGCATCGGGAGCGGGCCGGCGCGGATCCTCATGATCACCTACTTTTACAAACGGATTGCCCAGGATCCTTTCTCCTCCGGACCGCTCCCTTACAAAAGGCTCGAAACGCCCAAAGGCTGACCGTTTCCAGAGAGACACAAAAAACATCATTTATAGGGAGGCTTTGCCATGCCCGAAATCATCGATCTGAGGATCGATTTTCCTCGTTCCCGCGAGAAGAATGCGGAGATGATCAAGACCTTCCTCCTCGGCGAGTCCAAGGGGGGACTTTCCAACTACCGCCACATCTTCGGACCCCAGTGGGCCGCGGCCATGGGCACCAGCATGGAGGAGATCGAAGAGATGAGGCGCCGGCTGCCGCCCGAGGAGCAGACCCGGCTCCTCTACGAGATGGCCGGCAGGATCACCGTGGACCCCACCCGGTTCGAAAAAGAGATGGACAGGGCCGGCATCGCCTGGGGGCTTTGTGAGGGCGAAGACAATGAGGAGACCGCCCGGCACATCGCCAGGTTTCCCGGGAGGCTCAAGGGGATGGCCGTTTACAACCCCTTTATCGGGGATGGAGGGGTCCGCGAGCTGGAATGCGCTGTCCGGGATCTGGGCTTTATCGCCGTCTACGTATCTCCCTACCGTTGGGGCATCAAGGCGGACGACCGCAGGTTCTATCCCTGCTACGCAAAGGCCGCCGAGCTTCGGATCCCGGCCTTCATCTACACGGCCATGACCTACCGCACGGACTATGCCATGGACGTGGGCCGTCCCCTCTACGTGGACCGCGTGGCCATGGACTTTCCGGACCTGCCTATCGTGGCCGACTGCGGGGGCTGGCCGTGGGTCCCGGAGCTCATCGGCGTGGCCCGGCGCCACCAGAACGTGTACATCGACTTCTCCTCCCACAGACCCAGATACCTTGCCGTTTCCGGTTCGGGCTTCGAGATGCTCCTGCAGTTCGGCAACACCCTGCTCCAGGACCGGGTGGTCTTTGCCTCGGGCGCGGCCGACCTGGGACTACCCCTCCACACCCTCGTGGAGGAGGTGCGCGCCCTCCCCCTGAAGGAGGGCGTCAGGGAAAAATGGCTGTTCCACAATGCACAGCGGCTCTTCGGGGCCTCGCTCGACCGATAGGGGAGATCAGATATGAAAAGCGTTGAGCTGGAAAAAAACATCGGCACACTCCTCGAAAAGGCGGCAAAGCGATTCGGGGAAAGAAAGGTCCTGCAGTTTCACCCGGAGGACACGGCGTTCACCTTCAGGCAGCTCGAGGAGACGGTCAACCGCACTGCCAATGCCCTTGCCGGGCGGGGTATCCGGCCGGGCGACCACGTGGCCGTGATGCTTCCCAACTGCCCCGAGTTTCCGCTCACCTGGCTCGCCCTCGCAAAGATGGGCGCGGTCATGGTGCCCGTCAACACCCGGTATCAGGCCGTGGATATGGAGTACGTGCTGAACGATTCGGACGCCGCGGCCCTCGTCACGGACGCGCGGCACCTCCCCCGGTACCTGGAGGTGAAATCCGGCACGCCCGGGGTGCGCACCGTCTTTCTTGCGGGCAAAGAACGAGCCCGGGACGCCGTCCAACTGGCGGAGATTGTGCAGGGCGCGTCCTCCGGGTTTCCCGCGGCCGATATCCCGGCAGACACCCTGCTCAACATCCAGTACACCTCCGGCACCACGGGGTTTCCCAAGGGGTGCATGCTGACCCATGAGTACTGGATGGCCCTGGGGATGAACGCGGCGGAAACCATGGTCGAAGACGATGTGTTCCTGAGCGTGACCCCGTTCTACTACATGGACCCGCAGTGGGAACTCGTCATGTGCCTGACCGCCGGTTGCCTGATGGTCATGAGCCGCAAATACAGCGCCACCAACTACATGAACCTGGTCCGGCAGTACAATGTGAGCGCGGCCTGGGCCACCATGGCGCCCTGGACCTTCAAGCAGCCCGAAACCCCTCTGGACAGGAAGCACCGACTGAGGTTCGTCTTTGTGGGGGGCATGCCGCCGGACATGCACAGGCCCTTTGAGGAGCGCTTCCGTGTGGCGGCCCGCGAGGCATACGGGATGACCGAGATCGGCATCGGCATGTTCGTCCCCATGGAAGACGCGCACATGAGCGGTTCGGGCTCCGTGGGCAAGCCGCCCGAGTTCCGGGAGGTCAGGCTCGTGGACGACGAAGGAAGTGACGTGCCCCAGGGACGGACCGGGGAGCTCCTGATCCGGGGCCCCGGCATGTTCAAGGGGTATTACAAAAAGCCCGCGGAAACAGCCGAGGCATTCGAGGAAGGCGGCTGGTTCCACACAGGAGACCTCTTCCGGCAGGACGAAGCAGGCTATTACTACATCGTCGGGCGGAAGAAGGACATGATCCGGCGCTCGGGCGACAACATCTCCGCCACCGAGGTGGAGCACGTCCTGACGAGCCACCCCCTGATCCTGAGCGCGGCGGTCGTCCCGGTCCCGGATGAAAACCGGGGGGAAGAGGTCAAGGCCTACGTGGTGCTGGCCGAAGGCCGGACGCCCCAAGACCTCCCTCCCGAGGAGATCCTCGTTTACTGCGGAGAGCGGATCGCGGATTTCAAGGTCCCGCGCTACATCGAGTACAGGGCGGGGTTTGAGATGACACCCTCGGACAAGGTCAAGAAACACCTGCTGACGGAAGAAAAGGGGGACCCGGCCGTCGGCTGCTTCGACAGGATGGCCGGCCGGTAGCCTCGTAAAGGTAGTCCAGGCCCGAAACGATCCTCATCCGAACAGGACCCTGATAAAAGGAGATCGCCCATGAATCTACACTTTTCCGATCTGGTCGTGCTCGCTGTCTACTTTCTGGCCCTCATTGCAGTGGGGTACTACGCAAGCCGCAAGGTCAAGGGCATGGAGGATTACACCATCGCCGGGCGCAGGCTCAACTACCCGATCCTCCTGGGGACGCTCGTGGGCACGGCGGTGGGGGCCGCGGCCACCATCGGCAAGGCCGGGAAGGCCTATGAGATCGGGGGCATCATGATCATCTCGGGCATCTCCTACGGGCTGGGGCTCCTGTCCTTTGCCTTCATCGCACCGATCATCCGGCGCGTGAAGATATGGACGATCCCGGACGCCCTGGAGATGCGCTACGGAGGCGCCTTGCGCGTGGTGGCGGCAGGTGTGCTCGTGCTGGCGGTCATCGCCCTCTTCGGGGCCCAACTCATCGCCGTGGGGCTGTCCATCACGACGGTCCTGGGGGGATCGGGCATCTCCTATCCGGAGGCGATCCTCGGCGCCGGGCTTATCATGATGCTCTACACGATGATGGGCGGCCTCCTGGCGGTCGCCATGACCGACCTGATCCAGTCCATCATCATGATCGTGGCCGTGGGATTCCTGCTCCCGATCTTCGTGACCACGGACATCGGGGGGGCGGGGGCGGCCTGGGATCTTTTGCAGCCCGGCTCGGGCCATTTCTGGGGCGAGATGACGATCGTGTATGCGGTGTCCCTCTTCATCCTGGATATCGCCTTCTGCCTCATAGACCCCTCGCTCTGGCAGCGGGCGGCCGCGGCCCGGAGCGGGTCGGCCATCCGGAACAGCATGTTCATCACCTCGGGTATCTACTTCCTCTGGAGCGCGGCGGTGGTTTTTCTGGGGGTCATGGCGATCCACCTGTTCCCGGGATTGACGGAAACCGCGGCAGGGTCGGACTCCGCGATCCCCAGAATGATCGTCACCTACATGCCGCCGGTGGCCAGGGGGATCTGCCTCGCCGCCATGATGGCCATCATGATGTCCACGGCGGATACCGCCCTCCTCATCGCCGGCACCACCTTCAGCCGCGACATCGTGCAGTTCTTCCGGCCCGAGGCCACGGACAGGACGCTTCTGAGGTCGGCCCGGATCTTCATCGTCTTCATCGGCATCCTCGGGGTGGTGTTCGCCCTGAACATGAGGGGCATTTTCGACATCCTGCTCCTGGCCTTTGCCATCTTCGTATCGGGTATCTTCATCCCCACCATGGGGGCGTTCTTCTGGAAAAAGGCCACCAGGGCCGGGGCCGTGGTTTCGTCCATCGTGGCCTCAGTATCGGTTGTGGCGCTCTATGGCCTGAAGCTCTCGGGGATGCTTCCGACCTGGATCGAGCCGATCATCATCAGCATCTTCCTGAGCCTTCTCCTGATGGTCGGCATCAGCCTCATGACCTACAAACCGGAAACCGCCACCCCCTGCATCAAGGATCTGACCTGACGCCTACCCATCCACCCCCTGCCCGCCCCCATGACCGGACACGCCCTATGACGGTCATTACCGGCCAGGGGGTGAACCTACTGGAGCCGACCGTGCGCCCTCTAGCCCGGAAAGTGCGAATGCGCACCCAACCGATTCGAAAAAGGGCCGTCGGGAAGTCTTTGGGTTATTTCACGCAATAGGCATACCAATAAAGAATGAATCAAGGACGCGATATACTATTCAGTCCACAGCGCTCGTCCCCACTCAACGGACTGGGCGAAATCCATGCACCGTCTGAAGGACTCGAATGTGAAATCGGGGCAGGTGAGGCCGGCAGGGTCGAGGATCTCCCGGGCCCGTGTGTCATCGAAACGCCGCCGATCCTTCATGTACTCCTGATAGAGGGCCAGGTGCTTGTGGATCAAGCGTTCGAGGCTGTTTCTGGGTTCGACGGCAAAGGCCTCCCCCTCGGCCAGGGAAAGCCCTCGGATGGGGTAGCGGCGCTGGGTGTACTCCAAAAGGTCGCCAGGAGGGCACGGTTTTCCGTTCACGATGTGGAAGATCCCCGTGGCGCCCGGTTTCCCCATGATGGCGCCCACGCTCCTCACGAGATGGTCGATGGGGACCAGGTTGATGAAGCCCGATGCGTGGTTCTCAAAGCGCATCGGCATGAAGAGGCGACCCTCGGGCGTGAGCGATGCGCCGTAGAATTGCGCGCGCTCCCCACTGCCTTCCTTCAGGTCCCTGACAAGGACGCTCCTCATGTGGAGGAGGATGCGAATGGGGAAGTAGACGCCCTTGAACTGCATCGAGCGTCCGGTTCGGGAATCGCCGCAAATGATCGAAGGCCTGTAAACGCTCAGGGCCATGCGGGCGTTCCGGCAAAGCACTTCGAGTTCCCTCTCCGCCCGGCACTTCGTCTCCTCATAGACATTGTGAAAGCCGGGGGGGGCGTGGAACTCCTCCAGGACCCGACCCTCGACGCGGCCTGCCGCATAGGCCGTGCTCATGTGATGGAAGTGGCGGCAGCTCCCGCCCTCCAGAAGATCCATCAGAAGGTGCAGGGCCCCGACATTGGCCGCCTCGACCCGGTCCCTGTTCCTCCCGGCAAAAGAGGTGTCGGCCGCGCAGTGGAGAACCATGTCCACGCGGTCCGTGAGGACCCTTCGCGCCTCCGGGTCGAGCCCGAGCCCCGGGTTGTCCGTGCTCCACTCCAGGACGGGGGTGTCTCCGGGGTTCCTGAGCCCGTGCCAGGCAAGGCGCGTCCGGACCCTTTCCTGGGCGCTGCGGCCGTCCCGGGGCCGGGCCATGAGAACAAGAGGGTAACCCTCCCTGACCAGGTGCGCGGCAAGATGACTGCCCACAAAGCCTGTCGCCCCGGTGATCAGGACAGTGGGCATGGCGGCTGTCCTACTCGGAGCGGGCATTTGCCGTGTGGTAGAGGAAACCTTCTTTTCGGGAGAATCCTTGATTGAAGACATAATTGATCCAGAGAAATTCCGGATTTTCGTCGGTGAACCGTTCGATCATGCGGGTCGCGGACTCCATGGCTTCCACCATCCTCTCGCGTTGCTCCGCATCCGTGTGATCCAGGTAATAGTCGAACTCCAGTATGCCGCGCTTACCCTCGTCCAGGGGCGTGAGGAAGCCGTATTCCCCGCGCACGTGGTGGTTGTCCCCCGTGGCTTTGAAGGCCGCGACCAGGTCCTCTATGAGGGGGATCTTGTCCAGGGGCACGTAGACGATGAAGGCCACTACATGTCCCTCCCGGCCCATGCGGGAGCTGACGATGCGGAAGAGGTTCAGCCAAAAGATGTCGGTCATTTCGGGGCGGGCGTAAAGGTCTTCAAAAAAGGGGCGCAGGTCCGGCGCAACCTCTCCGCACAAGGTTCTTGGGGTAGGGCGCAGGGTCGCTTCGAGCATGGGCCGCAGGTCCTCGTCGGCAAGGAGCTCAAAGGCCGGCCGGTCTCCTTCCATGTCGGCAATCATGTCCAGCCAGTCGCCCCTGACCAGGTTCGGCAGTCCCAGGGTCAGGGTGCGCATGAGTGATGAATCGATCACCACGGACGCAAGGTCGGTGGCCGCCCGGAGGCCGTAGCGCTCGCCGAGAACAATCACCAGGCAGCCGATGCCCAGTGTCTCGGAAAAGACGCGGCGGGCCTGCCGGGCCAGGGCCGCTGTCGGGGCCATGAAAGCGGCCAGGTATTCGATCCCGATCACGCCCACGGCAAGGCCGATGCGGCGCCTGCCCAGCTCCCGTGCATAGGCAAGGGCCTCCCGCAAGCCCGCGAACGGGACTGCCAGGCCCTTTTCGTCTCCGGTTCTCGGATGGAGCCGAATGGTCGCGCGGGTGCAGACGCCGGGGGCCTTTCTGCTTTCCCTGGCAAATCCGAAGAGATTGGGTGCATCGCGTTCGCAGAGCGTGTAGATACGCCCCCCCGGGGCCACGAACTCGGCATCGATGTAGTGATCAGCCCCGGTCCCGTGTGCATGGGAAAAGAAAGAAAACAGCCCGGAGCTCATGAGATTGGCGCACACGCAGGCCGCGGGCTCCGCCGTGTTGGCATAGTACCCCGAGTTTTTCACCGCCTGCTGCAGTTCATAGGAAGTCACCCCGGCTTCCACGCGCGCACAGCCGTTTTCCGGGTCCACGGTGATGCCCTTCATCCGGTTCATGTCCAGCACCAGGCCGGGGCTCAAGACAAAGCCCATGACCGAGGCGCCATTTCCGCGAACAGCATGGGGGATGCCCTCTTCCCCGCACAGCTCGAGGATCGCGCTCACCTCCCGAGCGGTCCTGGGGAGCGCAACAAACCTGGGCATCGTTTCGGGAGAGGCGGGGCATGGATCGTCGGCATAGGAGACCAGGACGGCCGGATCCGACGAGACCCACTCCTTCCCCACAATGGCTTCGAGGCGGTGAAGTGTTCCGTCTCGAGGCGAGGGGAGGGGTTCGTGCGTCTTGAGCATGTCGTCCAACCAGGCATGAAGGGCCTGCATGACACTGAGGGGCCTGAGTTCCGTCACGAAATAACACTGGACATCGCAGATCCCGCAGAGGGTGCATGAGCGGACAATGTCCACAAGGCGCTCCGTCAGGGGAACCTTGCCCTCGCTGATCGCGTGATACAAGAGCATGCGGCCCTGAGGATGATAGCTGACATAGGGTTTTTCGACCGCCCCGGGGCAGATGCCGGTGCCGAGAAAGTCGATCTTGCACATGGCGTACTGGCGGCACCGGCGGGCGATGCGAGCGGCTTCAGTGGCGAGGGTCTCGGTCATTATCCCAGCACATCCTTGATCTTGAAGGAGAGATCGTTCAATGAGAAAGGCTTCTGGATAAATCCCCGACACCCCCGATTCAGGATTTCCTGGGCCTGGCCGTTGATGCTGTACCCGCTCGAAAGGAGAACTTTTACGCTGTCGTCCAATTCTTTCATCCGGTCATAGGTTTCCCCGCCGCCCACCCCCGGCATGATCATGTCCAGGATGACGAGGTCGATTTCCGTTTTCCGTTTTTCGTACAGATCGAGGGCTTCCAGGCCGCTCCTCGCGATCAAAGTCCGGTAGCCCAGCTTTTCAAGCATCTGTCGGCCCACATCGACAATGGTCTCCTCATCGTCTACAAGAAGGACCGTCCCTTGTCCGTATTTTATTTCCTGCTGCTCGGAGTCCCTTTTTGTTTCAACAGGTCTCTTGTCCGAGGCCGGCAGGTAAATGGAGAAGGTGGTTCCCTTGTCCTTTTCACTGTCAACAAGGATAAAACCGCCGTGATTCTTGATGATACCATAGACGGATGCCAAACCAAGCCCTGAACCCTGCCCCTTGTCCTTGGTTGAGAAGAAGGGGTCGAAGATTTTCTTCAGGGTTTCCTGCTCCATCCCAACCCCTGTGTCCGTTACAGAGAGTTTGACGTATTTTCCCGGAGCGATGCCTGATTCGGGAGGTTTGCCGGTTTCCTCGGCCGGGGTGACGTTTTCGGTCCGGATGAAAAGATCGCCGCCGCTCGGCATGGCCTGCCAGGCGTTCACGTAGAGGTTCAGCAAAACCTGCCGTATCTGATCCTGATCCACTTCAACGGCCCACAGACCGTCCTGGTAAGCCCCTTGAATTCGGATCTCCTTTTTCGTTTGACCAAACAGCTGGTTCTCGTGCTGGATAAGTTCGTTCAAGTCCGTGGTCTTGACTTCATATTTCCCGCCCCTCGCAAACCCGAGAAGCGCCCGGGTCAACTCAGTTGCACTGGCGACGTATTCACCGATACTCCTGAGGTGTTCGTGGTCAGGAGAGGAAGGGTCTCTGTCCATCATCATCAAGGAGGCGCGACCTTGTATCCCCATGAGCACGTTGTTGAAATTGTGCGCTATGCCCCCGGCCAGGGTGCCGATGGATTCCATCTTCTGGGCCTGTTGAAACTGGAGCTGCAGTTTTTCCTTCTCGGTGACATCTCTCAATACACCCTGCATAGCCGGTTTTCCTTTATAAATAACCAGCGAAGTCGATACCTCCGCGCGATATTTTGAGCCATCTTTACGCACCGCTCCGTAAATATTTGAAGCATACTTGTGTACCTTGCCCTGCATTCGAGCTGTAATGCGCTCGGCGATGATCGAATGCTCTTCCGGATCCACAACATCCCAGATTGTTAAATTCATTCCCTCCTGCATACTGTAACCGGAAAGATCACAAATTCTCTGGTTGAGAAAAATGAAACACCCGGAAGGCATCTCACAAATAAAATACCCATCCATCGTATTCTCTACAAGAGATCGATATCTTTCTTCACTTTGCTGAAGAGCTTCTTCGGCATTTTTTTGTTTTGTAATGTCCTTGATGTATTCGATAATACCGATAACATTCTTTTCATTATCCTTGAGTGGAAACGTAGACAGGCCGAACCAGCGTGTCGGATTTTCATCGGACGGAAATGGAACTATTGCGCTTTGGGGCTCCCCAGTCTCAATCGTCTTCAATGCGGGGCACCATGGACAGGGAGAGCTTCTTTTTTGAAATTTTTGATGACACTTACCAACCAGTGGCAAATCATCAGTATACATATTCTCCATCCAATTATTAACGCGAATGATGTTAAAATCTTTGTCAAGAACGCTTATGCCGTCTTGAATTGCGTCGAAAATACTTTTTAGAAACGATTCGCTCTCCCTTAAAGATTCATCAGCTATTTTACGACGAGTAATATCTCTTACTATTGCAAGAATTCTATCATTTCCGCTGAGAGATATTTTTTTCAAGTTAACTTCAACCCAGAATAAATTACCTTTGCTGTCTTTCGCGTGCCATTCGAAAAGTTGCGGCTGTCCTTGAATTGCCTTTCCTATTAAATTGAATGCATCGATTCCCCTATATGGGGCTATTCCTGAGCTAATATTCTCGACAGATTGATTAATAATGTCCTTCTTCTCATTAAATTTATACATATCAAGAACTTTTTTGTTTATGTCAAGAATGTTTCCGGAATTAATATCATGAATAAAAATTGCATCATTGGCAGATTCAAAAATAATGCTGTAGTTGTTTTCATTGTTTCTGATTTCTTCTTCCGCATTTTTATATTCTGTGATGTCTCTAAGAACAATCACTTTTCCATAGTCCAATCGATGTTTATCATGAATTTTTGAAATGACTACATTATAATAATGTGATTCTCCATTCAATTCTAAACAGATTTCGGATATTTTTTCTTCTTCAAGGTCCATTAAATCTTGGTGTTCTTCAACGACTATTTGTGAGAGTTTTTTTCCAGCAATTTCTGATGAGTCAACTTGAAATAATTTTTCAGCGGAGGGGTTTATGTCCAATATGCGGTTGTTATTATCTGTTACAAATACGATATCATCCAGTACTTGAAATATTTTTGCTCGTGCAATTGGTATAATGTTTAATAATCTATAGCGGAAAAATGCCCAGGCCATGGAACCAGAGACAATAACAAAGGCTATTGGCGTGATATCCATGTTAGCTATGGGGCTATTGCCGGAAACATAGACAATATTGGCTAACCAGACAAATGCCAGTGCGACTAAAATTATTTTGGCCTGGGATTTTTGATATCCAGAGGCAATGAAAATTTGTACGAGTAATATTATGCTTAAAATTAATATTAAACAATAATGATAAATTATAAATACCCACCATAATGGTCCATGATTGACTCCTATCATAGAGTAATTAGTTATATCGATAGTGTAGTATTCGCTGAAAACAAGGTGATGGTATCCGTTAGTCCAAACAAATATAATAACTGTAAGAGCCATTAAAAAAAGACATGATTTGGTTGTTCTGTTTATCCAATTTTCAAGAGAAAAAATGGATAAAACAAATAATAACGAAAAAGGGAGCAAGGAGACTATGCCGATATATTGTAAATTGATAATAGATATATTGGTCTCAATTCCATAGTTAAGGTAAAGCATTCCTTCTGTTATTGCCCAGATGGTAGCTGAAATGCAGACAAAAAATAGATATAATGCACCTCTTGTTTTGGCTCTTATTATAGCAATAAGGGCAATTATAAATATTAATATTCCTGACAGGAAAAAAGGGGAGGAGTGCAGTATTCTGTAGTCCATTTTAATATCCAATAAAAAAGCGGGTCGTGCTCCAAAAAGCCCGTCAGAGAGGGCTGCCGGAAAAAACATGCTTCTCGTATGACGGGCTTTTCAGTCGCCTTCCAGCCTATGGGCACCCGCTTGTAATCTGACCGCTATCCAGGCGTCGGCGCCGGCAGGCTGCTGTTGAAGATGTCCCTGTGAAGCCTCCATTGCCCGTCTTCTTGCTTCCAGATGACGATGTACTTGCCCTGGTCAAGAACCTGCCCGCCCTCCGCCGAAAGGGTGTATTTCCCGACTTCGGAGGCCGTATCGCCGTATCCCTCCACTTCGACCGTTTCGAGCTTTATCCCCTTGACGCCCATGTCCATGAGGCCCTGAAAAGCCTGCTGCAATGCCTCCCTTCCAGTGATAAAGTCCATGTTCGGCGCGAGGAACTGTCCTCCCTCGGTGTAAAGGGATGCCATCCCGGCCGCGTCGCCCTGGCCGAATGTGGACATGAAACTCTTGTTTGCGGATAAAATCTCGCTGTGGGTCTCGCCTGAGCTGCTCATATTCACCTCCCTGGATTCCTGGTGTGGGAAATTGGAAAATCGACGCCCCTCCTGACTGGGCAGGTGGTGTCATCCGGATTGAGCACAAGAAGCGGTTTTATGAAGGCTCCCGACAGACGAATCCCCCATTCCACCGGGAGCCTGACAAGCACAATTTGAGAGGCCTGTCCATGTGGGTCCCTCTTCCGCGAAGAAGGGAGAGATTGAATTCATTCAGGAGAATAGATTATACGAGACGCACGGATTGTCCAGAAAAGAATGCGACCTTGCCTCAAGAAATTCAGAGGCAGCCGAGAATTTTGAGACCAGGAGCGCTTTCCGGCAAATAGACTGACATCTCCTAGCGCTCATCCAACACCTTTCGCACCGTGTTTGTCAGCTCCTGGGCCGTGAGAGGCTTGATCACGAACGCCCGTATCCCAATCCTTTTGGCCTTTTCTTCGGAAATCTGCTTGTTGAAACCGGTGCACAGGATCACGGGAAGGTCCGGGCGAATCGTCAGCAGCTCCTCGGCCAGCCTGTCCCCGCGCAGACCGGGCATGCTCATGTCTGTCACCACGAGATCGAAGCGCCTGGGGTCGTTTTTGAAAGACTCAATCGCGTCGATTCCGCTTGCCTGCGTTTCTACCTCATAACCCTGCCTCTCCAGAATCCGCTGGCCCAGTTTCATGATCATCGGTTCGTCATCCACAAAGAGAACTCGCTCGCAACCCCTGTGAAAGACGGGGTCCTCAGGCGTTTCCCCCTCAACCGGGGCTTCCTCCGAGGCCGGCAAATAAACGATGAATGAGGTTCCCCGCCCCTCCTCGCTCTCCACAAGGATCCCTCCATGCCGCTCTTGGACAATGCCATGGACAACCGCCAGGCCGAGCCCGGTTCCCTCTCCTATGCTCTTGGTTGTGAAAAATGGATCGAAGATGTGCTCAAAATCCCCTGGGGAGATACCCGGACCGCTGTCGCGGACTTGCAGCCTGGCATAGCGGCCTTGAGGGATCTCACCTGTAACCGTGTCGAGGGACTCGTCCAGTTCCACCGAGTCCAGGGCGAAGTCCAGAACCCCCCCTTCCGATTCCATGGCCTGCCCCGCATTGGTGCAGAGATTCATGATGATTTGCTGGATTTGGGACGGATCCGCGATGACCGTGGGTATGGTTTCATCGATTTGCTGCCGGATCTCCACCATGGTGGGGATGGAGGCCCGTAGCATCTTCAGACACTCCGAGGCAAGAGGCCCTAAACGAATTCTGGAGGTTTTGTGCTCCTTCCGGCGGGCAAAGAGCAGGATTTGATTGACCAGGTCCCTGGCTCTCAGACTTGCTTTCCGGATTTCCTTCAAGCTTTCATGCGCGGGGTTCCACTCGGGCAGATCAAACATGGCCAGCTCGGCATTTCCCAAGATGATCCCCAGTATGTTGTTGAAGTCGTGGGCGATTCCGCCGGCAAGGGTCCCGATGGCCTCCATTTTCTGCGACTGCCGAAGTCGTTTTTCCACAAAATGGCGTTCGGTAAAATCATCGGTTATCTCCACGGCGCTGACGATTTTACCTTTGGCGTCTCTTACCGGGATCCCCTTGATAAACCACACCTTTCCATCCGGTGTTTTTTTGGTGGCTTCTTGAATTGTGCCGGTCTGAAGGCACTTCCTCACAGGGCAGTCCCGGCACGCTGAACCGCATCGGGCCCAGATCTCGTAACAGTGCTTTCCCACGATTTCATCCAGAGGCATTCCTGCGGATTCACACCCAGCGCGATTGGCCCAGAGGATCCGGTTCTCCAGATCCTGCAGAATCACATGATTTGACTGGTGATCCAGAATCGTCGTTTTTTCGATTTCATGCTCCCTCACGGCCTGTTCTGCTTCCTTGATTTTAGTGATGTCTGTCGCCACCCCAAGCATGCAACCCGCATTGTTCGGCAAGCTGATAGGGACCTTAAACGTGTGAAACCACCGAGTCTTGCCATTCTCTCCGGTCAGGGGTTCAGCCGGAATGACTTTCGAGGTTTTTGTCCTGATGACTTCAAGATCATCTTGTGTAAACGCCTTGGCCTGGGACTGCTCGAGTTTGCCTGCTTTTGCGAGCTCAAGGTCTGTTTTACCGATCATTTCATTGGGTGAACTGCTGTACAGAGCGGCGATGGCCTTGTTGGCCAACAGGTATCTGCCTTGTGAGTCCTTAACAAAAATACAACTTGGAGAGGTGTCGATAACTGTTCTCATGATGGTTTGAGATTCCTGTAATTCAAGATCGGACTGTTTTAGGGTCGTGATGTCGGAAAAGGAAATGGCTACGGCATAGGGTAGCTTCTCATGATCTCGAAATATCGGATTCGTGTTGATTGAAACCCAGCGCAGCTCCCCCGATGGTTGGTATACACCCATGATCTCGTTTCTACAGGGTTTCCCGGTTCGCAGGGTTTGCATGGAAGGGTGGTCTTTTCCTTCATATTGTGAACCATCCACATGAATAGTGGGCCAGGTCTTGTCAGGAGTCCTTTGGCCGATAATGTCTTCCCGGGAGATCCCGAAAATATTTTCGGCCCCTTTATTCCATGTCAGAATTTCACCCGATGCGGCCTGCAATATGACCCCATCGTTTATGGTTTCTAGAATGGAACGGTGACGTTCCCCACTCTCCTCCAAAACCTCACCGGCCCGCCTGCGCTCGGATTCGATCTCCTCCAGTTCCCTGAGCCGTTTCTCCAATTCGTCGTAAGAAGGCTTATCAGACATAATGGACACCTGCATTTTTATGTTTTTTTTAAGCTCGGGTTGTTCCACAAGAAAGCGGAAACCACTGCCGGCTGGGTTGTCCTGGTCAGATTATACCAGGTACTCCGAAAGGTAAAGTTTCTCTGCCGTTATGGCATCTCCTTAAAAAGGATATTGAGAAATTGACACGGTTCCAAGGCGCTGACGGAATGGTACTCCATGCCGTCATGATAGAGCAGGTCTCCCTCGGCGAGTTCGTATCTGTTTTTTCCATAGCGGAAAACGATTTTGCCGCTCATGATGTAACTCAATTCAAAGCCTTCGTTTTTGTGCCTGCTGATAAACTCCCCCTTTTCCGCCGTCCCCAGGGTTACGGAAATCCGGTCATCGAGCACCCCGAAATGTGCAAGGATTTTCAGCATGAGATGCCGGCTGTTGATCACAGGCTGCTCTTCGCCCTTGATCACAACCACATGTTTTTCTTCCGCCACCAGGGATGCCATGAGGGAGGATCAGGACGCGGCGGCCCTGATGGGTGTCGATATCCTCAAGTACAAGCTGCTTGCCTTTGCCATCGTCCTGATCGGGATACCGGAGGTCCTCCGCGCCGTGGCCATGTACCGTATGCTCGCCTTTGGGCTCCTGCTGATACTCATGATGATCTTCCGCCCAATGGGTATTTTCCCTTCCGCTCGTAGGAAGCTTGAATTGAAAAAGGAGGGTTGATTCCGAGAATGGACGGCCTTCTCGAGGTCCGGGGTGTGACAAAGAGATTCGGTACGACGATCAGCGACGGTTGGAGATTGCCCGGGCGTTGGCCGCCGAGCCCAGACTCCTCCTTCTGGACGAACCCACCGCCGGTATGAACCCTCAGGAGACCCTCTCGCTGACACGCTTCGTGTCTCGAATCCGGGACGAGCTGGGTCTGTCGATCCTCCTCATCGAGCACGACATGCGGGTGGTTATGGGTGTCTCCGACAGGGTCACCGTCCTGGATCACGGCGTCAGGATAGCGGAAGGCCCCCCCGAGGAGGTTCAGAGGGATCCCAGGGTCATAGAGGCCTACCTGGGTCGGCCCGACAAGCGTGTTCGAAAACGACGGCGCGTGAAACAGGGCGTCTAAGAGGGATTCATGGCCGAACTTCTCAAGGTCGAAAATATCCACACCTACTACGGGAACATCCACGCGCTTCAGGGCGTGTCCCTGAGCGTAACCTGGGGAAGAACGAGAACATCCGAAAACTCTACCTGGGCGAGGAGACCTGAATCTTTCGGCTTTTTTTCCTTTTCACCGCCTACCTCTTTTTCCACCTCGACAGCTTGTTAAAGGCGTGCTCGGCGGCTTCCAGCAGATCGGAAAGGCCCACCGGTTTGGTGAAGTAGTCTTCAAAGCCCGCATCACGACAGTCCGAGAGCTCGAACAGAGACGCATACCCGGTCACGGCATAAGAAATGGCCATGGGATACTGTTTTCGAATTGTCCTGCACAGATCGATGCCGTTCATGCCGGGCAGGTTCAGATCCAGGAAAAGAACCCAGAAGGGTTGCTTGTTGAACACCTCAAGGGCCTCTTCCCCGCTTTCCGCTGTCGCCACCTCGTAGCCAGCCCTTGCAAATGCCTCCGAGTACAACTCCCGGATCTGTTTTTCGTCGTCCACAACCAAAATGCGTTTTTCGATCATAGGATTCCCCCTATTAAAGATATCTGGCTGAATGGAATGTGTCGTCGGCATCCGTCTCAAGCCCCCGGACAATGTCGCCGGGCCCGCGATGTGGCGCGAGCGGGATCAGGTAGAGCGGATCTTCCAGCCCGCTGTCATCCCTCATTGGTGTACCTCTGTGTCGGCTTCGGCGTAAACGACCCGATTGCGCCCCGACTCCTTGGCCTGGTAGAGGGCCTTATCGGCCGCCGCAAGCATGGTATCCACCGTGTTGTTCCGCCCTGTTCCGGCGACGCCGATACTCACTGTCACGCCGACCTCACCTGATTGGGTGGCTACCCGCAGTTTGTCGATTTGACTCCTCAATCGTTCGTAAAGACGCTCCTGGGGCGATCCCGTGGAATCGGGCGTCACCACCAGGAACTCTTCCCCGCCATACCGGCCCACGAGATCAGACCCCCGGAGACTGTCTTGGATGGCTTTCACAAAGCCGCTCAACACGGCATCCCCGGCCTGGTGACCGTAAGTGTCGTTGACCAGCTTGAAATGATCGATATCGCACAACCCGATGCTCACCGCCGATTTCCTTCGCGCGGCCCTTTTCAACTCCTTTGACAGACATTCGAGGATTGCCCGCCGATTCAAGGCGCCCGTCAAGGGATCGTGCATGGCCTCGTGGGCCAGGGCATTCTTGGCATCGAGGAGCTCCGTCTGCAGATCCACCATGCGTCGTCCGACGTTGAGGCGTGCCTGCAATTCGCTGTTGTCATAGGGCTTTGAGATGTAGTCGTTGGCCCCCGCGTCCAATCCCGCGACAATGTCGGCCTTGTCGTTCCTGGCGGTCAGTATGATGAGGTAGGGCGGGTTGGGCGGATTGCTTTCCCTGATGCTTCGACACACATCCAGTCCGTCCATCCCGGGCATCTCCCAGTCCAGAAGCGCCAGGAGGGGCGCATCGGGTTTTTGCATGACGTCCCAGGCGCTCCTGCCGTCCTCGACCGCGACAGGTTCGTAGCCCCACCTCCTCAAAACCGCCGTCAGGATGGTGCGGGATGTCTTGTCGTCTTCCGCGATCAGAAGTCGCATTGCTCGCACGACTCCACTTGTATTTTTAACTGCAGAAATCTCTCCTCCACTTCCGGCAGCAGCCTGCGCAGCGATTCCCCGTCCCCAGCCCTGCCGGCGCGTTCCATGGCATGGGCTGCCTCCTGAAGCGCCTGGGCGGCGACGTTGCCGGCCGCGCCTTTTATTTTGTGCGCCTGTGCTCCGGCCTGTTCGGCCTGCCCGTTTTCCACAAACGATTTCAGCGCCTCTATCTGTCCGGGCATGTCATCCAGAAATCCGGCAATAATCGTTTCCACAAGCTCTTCGTCATCCATCAGCCGATCCAGCAGGGCCGCCCGATCGAATATTCGGGAGGCATCGATTTCATCTTCTTCATCGGACGATTTTTCCTCTTCTACAGGTTTGTTCCCACCTTCCTTCACATCCATGTCCTTGCCGATCCATTTTTCCAGCTCCTCGGCCATTGCCGACGGGTCGATGGGCTTGGACACATAGCCGTTCATTCCTGACTTTATACACCTTTCGCGATCGCCGGCCATGGCGTGGGCCGTCATGGCGATGACGGGAATCTCGTGGTTTAAAATGTCGGATCCCTGATCACGAATACGCCGGGTGGCCTCCAGACCGTCTATCTCGGGCATCTGGATGTCCATGAGCACCAGGTGGTAGGGGATGGTCCGCAGCGCCTCGAGCGCCTCCTTGCCGTCGGCAACGGCATCCGCCCGCAGGCCGAGTTTCTTGAGGATCCCCAAGGCAACCTGCTGATTGGTGAAGTTGTCCTCGGCCAGGAGGATTCGAACCCCGCGGTCGGCAAAGAGGTCGCGTATCTCCCGCGTCGTGTGACGCTTTGGAAGGGTGTGAGTTGCCGCACGTCTTCCCCCGTTGGTCGAGAGAATATCGGACAGCACGGTTTTCAATTCGTAAGGGCGCGCCGGTTTGGTCAGATGTGCGTCAAAGCCGATTTCCTCGAAGCGCCTGGAATCCCTCCCGACTCCCAGGGAGGTCAGCAGCACCATCCGGGTTCCCATAAGGCGGTTATCTGATTTGATGACCCGACCCAGCTCACCGCCGTCCATCCCGGGCATCTGCATGTCGATGACGGCGACCTGATAAGGGTCGTCTTCATTCAGGGCCCTTGATAAAGCGTCGAGCGCGGATGGTCCGTCAGGGAGAGCGGTCGCGCGCATACCCCAACTTTCCATTTGAGTTGACAGAATCTCACGGTTCGTGGAGTTGTCGTCCACGATCAGGGACCGAACTCCACGCAGGCCCGAAGATTCGGGTTCTTCCAGCGGTGCCTGGGAAGCTTGCCTGGCCAGGCGGACGGTAAACCAGAATTCGGAGCCCTTCCCAATTTCGCTCTGGACGCCGATTTCGCCGCCCATCATTTCCGCCAGCTGCTTGGATATGGCCAACCCAAGTCCCGTACCGCCGTATTTCCGCGTTGTGGAGGCATCCACCTGAGAAAATTTTTGAAACAATGCTTTCTGCTTCTCCAGGGGGATCCCGATTCCGGTGTCTGCCACGGAAAATCGCAGCAGGACATCCTCCGGGGTTTTGTTTTCCAGGGTGACGCGGATCGAAACTTCTCCGGAGTGGGTGAATTTGACGGCATTGCCCGCCAGATTGGCCAGAATCTGGCGCAGGCGTCCGGGGTCGCCCCGGAGCAGGGGAGGGATGTCGGAAGACATGCCGCACACCAGCTCGAGGCCTTTCTGGTGCGCCTGAAGCGCCAGTGTCGTCGCGAAGTCATCCAAAAGCATCTGCAGGTCGAAATTAATGATCTCCAGGTGCAGCTTGCCGGCCTCTATTTTGGAAAAATCGAGGATGTCGTTGATAAGCCCCAGAAGCGACTCACCGCTTGCCCGCACTGTCTCGGCAAAGCGTCGCTGCTCCGGGCTCAGTTCCGTGTCGAGCAGCAGCCCGGTCATGCCGATGACCCCGTTCATGGGCGTGCGGATCTCGTGGCTCATGTTGGCCAGAAACTCGCTTTTGGCCAGGTTGGCCATTTCCGCTTCCACGGCCATGTAATTGGCCCGGGCGGTGGCTTCCTCCAGCTGGCGGTTGGTTTCCAGCAGCTCCTGTTCGGCCTGCTTCCTTTCCGTGATGTCAACCATCACCGTGAGGAAGTACTCCCGGCCATTATTGAGGATTGTTTCACCGGAGAAAAGCACGTCCAGAGGCATCCCGTCTTTTCGCCTTATTTGAATTTCCAGGTCGGTTATGCGCCCTTTTGATTCAAGCTTTCGGGCAATTTCAACCTTCTTTTCAGGCTCGGCGAATATCCAGAGTTCATTGACATTCCTGCCGATGACATCCGCACGGTCATACCCGAGCGATTTCAGGAACGCGTCGTTGACTTCCACGAATCGTCGATCGGGAAGGCTTGTGAGCGCCATGAGAGATGGATTTCCCCGAAACAGGCGCTCAAAGCGCTCTTGGGCTTCCTGTTCGGCGGTGAGGTCCTTGCTGATGCCGAAAACACAGTCCAAGTCGTTCCACTTCCCAAACCAGACACGGGTTTCCACCGGGACATGTGTCCCGCTTTTGTGCGCCAGCGTCAACGGGCACGCCCTTCGTTCCCCTTTGAGCATGGCGGTGAAAAACGCCTCGGCCTCATCCCGCACCTCGGGGGGATGGAAGTCGAGGATGTGCATTTTCCGGATCTCATCCGAGTCGTACCCGAGTTTTCTCGTGACCGCGGCATTGGCATACATGATTTTTCCTGAAGCGTCACCGACCATGATCAAGTCGTCCATGGTTTCGAAGAAAGATCGGAAATTTTCCTCACTGTTTTTCATGCGCTCCTCGGCCTCCTTCTGCTTGCGGACGTCGACGAAACTCTCCAGGAGAAAGGACTCACCCTCGAGTTCCAGTGGAGAGGCTGTCTTCAGGACAGGGATCAGCTGCCCCTGGTGGTTTTTGATTGTTCTCTCGGCGTTTTCCATCGCCCTCCCCAAGTCGAACACCGGGCATTTACCGGCTTCGGCGGGGCAGATGTGCTCGTTGCACACCTTACCGATCAGGTCTTCCCTTGGGATGCCGACCATGTCGGCGGCCGCGGGATTGGCATCCACAATGATGCGGTCCTGTTTTCGAACGAGGATGACTCCGCACTGAATGGAGGACAGAACGCTGTTTATCCTTGAAAGAGCGCTTTTGAGTTGCTCCTCCATGGCCTTTCTGGCGGTGATGTCGCTGAAAACCGTAAACGAGGCCCTTTGCCCTTCAAAATCAATCATGCAGGCTGAAATGAGGACCTGTTTTTCCTGCTGATCCAGGGTCTTCAGCCTGGCTTCAAACGCCTGGACGGAACCGTTTTTTATGACCCTTTGGATGAATGCGGTCCGATCTTCGGGGTCGCACCAGAAATCCGGCGCCTGACGGCCGATCGCTTCCTCAATAGGGACATTGAAAAATTCCGCGGCGTATTTATTGACAAAAAGCAGCCTGCCGTCCAGGGCCGTCACCACAACCGGAAAGAGGGAATTATCCACAAGGAGGCGATATTTGGCCTCGCTTTGCTGAAGCATTTCTTCAGCCGTCCAGCGCATTCTCGTCAACCTCCCAGGTGAAGGCGCGGCTTTGCTCCGCGAGTTCCTCAAAAGGTTTATTGCTCTCGTTCAATTGATGCCGCATCCCGGGCTCCTTGGTCTCGTCCCGAAACACCGGCACCCAGCGGATCACAACATTTTAGGCCTTGCCTGCGGGTGCGGCACTGTCGGCAATCTGACGCTCGGTGCCGATGCATGCAATCGCCCCACAAAAATCAGAGCCCTGAAAGTCCTTCAAGGCCTGATCTTCCTGTCAGGGGCCGAAAACGACCCACAAGAAACACATGCAATCCGATGCAATAGAAATGCCAAAAATATCGATTTTCTGCGCATCTTTGTCAGCAATATCCCTGGGTGAAAACAGGCGGGTTGAAAATGCAGTGTTTCAGAGGTAAAAAGATTTCTGTACGTTCCCTGACACTCAAGCAGCCTGCGAATTCCCAGGGGGCTGAGAAAGGATTGCGGACAATGGACCTCACCGAACGCTTCAAGGACGCACTCACTTTCACCTTTGATCTCCACCGCGCACAGAGGAGGAAGGGGACCGAGACACCTTATCTCGGGCACCTGTTGACCGTTGCGGGCATTGTCTTCGATTACGGCGGCAGTGAGGACGAGGCCATTGCCGCGCTCCTTCATGATGCCGTCGAGGACCAGGGCGGGTCCGAGACTCTCGAGGAAATACGGCGCCGGTTCGGGGAAAATGTCGCCGGGATCGTGGATGGATGCTCCGACACCGACCAGCATCCAAAGCCACCCTGGAGGGGACGGAAAGAAGAGTATCTGGACCACCTCCCTCATGCAGACCCCTCCGTGATCCTGGTCTCCGCCGCGGACAAGCTCCACAACCTCAGGTCGTTTGTCAAAGATTACCGGGTTCAGGGCGAGGCGCTGTGGGGCTGCTTCAAGGGCGGCAGGGAAGGGACGCTCTGGTATCACAGGGAACTGATCAAGGCCTATCGCCGGGTGTGTGATCTTCCGCTCATAGACGAAGTGGAGCGGGAGCTCGCGGAACTTGAAAGGATAATTGAGTAGCCGCATTCACTGTATCTGAAATCAATAAAATTTCCCCCCCTTGTGACCGTATCTGACAATCCCTCCTGTTATGATCCACACCAAATCGAAAAGGAGGGAAAAAATGGGAGACCCTCCGGTAAATCCACTGGAGGCTGCCTGCACAAGCCCTTCTTAGAGGACGTGTTGACCCGGATGGCAAAGGAGTTGATTTCATGATCGAGAACACGGGACCTGATGAACGAAACGAGGCGCGGGGAGTGCTCTTCGGCCTGGCCATAGGCGATGCCCTTGGACGACCCACGGAGTTCATGACCCTTGACAGTATAAAGGAGGTTTACGGACCACGAGGCATCAAGGACCTGCCCGAGCCGGCCCTCTACACCGACGACACCCAGATGAGCCTCGCCATTACCGAGGCCCTGGCCAGGGCGGGGAACGAGGGCCTGGAGACGATCATGGGGGAGGTCGGGGCCGAGTTCGTCAAGTGGCTCCACTCCCCGGAAAACAACCGTGCCCCTGGCCGCACCTGCCTCGAGGGAGTCAGGAACCTCGAAAAGGGGATCCACTGGACAAAGAGCGGGAGCCGCCGGTCCAAGGGCTGCGGTTCGGCCATGCGCTCGGCCCCCGTGGGCTATCTTTACCAGCACGATCCCGCAAAGCTCCGCGAAGTGGCGAGCGCGACGGGCATCTGCACCCACGGACACCCCACGGCGGACGCGGCCTGCATCGGCGCGGCCTATCTTGTGAAGCTTGCTCTGGACAGAGTCGACCCCCACAACATGACAGGCGAGCTCCTGTCTTTCACCGCCGGCATTTCCAAGGAATTTGACCAGGCCATAAAAATGGTCGAGGAGGTTCTCCCCTGGGATGACGAGGAGAGGGCGCTCGGAGAACTGGGGGAGGGCTGGGTGGGCGAGGAGGCCGTGGCCCTGGCCCTCTACTGCTTCCTCAGGTACCCGGACAGCTACGAGAAGACCGTCTTGAGGGGCGCCAACACCAACGGGGACTCGGATTCCATTGCCTGCATCGCCGGGTCCGTGAGCGGCGCCTACCTGGGGGTCGATGCCATCCCGGCGGCATGGATCAGGAAGATCGAAAAATCAGATCACCTCGCTCGTGTTGCCGAAAATCTCCGCGTCATCAAGGAGGAATCGCTCAATGCAAACAAATAGGGAAATCCTCGACTCCCTGTTCGAGGCCGGGAAGATCGACGCGAGGCGCGGCGACCTGTTCGACACCCCTCCTTGGCCGGCCTCCAGAAACTGTGCTTGGGACCGTGTCGAGGGCATGATGCTCGGGCTCGCCATCGGGGATGCCCTCGGCCAGGGGACGGAGGGGCGGCTGCCGGGGTCCCGGAGGCGGGAGTTCGGGGAGATTCGCGATTATCTCCCCAACAGGCACGCCGGCGGGGAAAGGGTGGGGATGCCCTCCGACGACACCCAGCTCGCATTCTGGTCCCTCGAGCAGATGATCGCCGACAGGGGCCTTGACCCGGAAAACCTGGCCCGTCGATTCAGCCGGGGCCGGATCTTCGGCATCGGTTCGACCGTGCGGCGATTTCTGAGCAACTTCAAGGCCGGAAAACCCTGGACCGAGTGCGGCCCGAAGTCCGCCGGGAACGGGGCGTTGATGCGGATCGCCCCCGTGCTCATACCTCACCTCGGGAAAGGCACACCGGACCTCTGGGTGGACACCGCCCTTTCCGCGATGATCACCCACAATGATTCGGCCTCCATCTCGGCATGCCTGTCGTTCGTGAACATCCTCTGGCAGCTGTTGCGGATGGAATCGCCGCCGGCGAAACCGTCCTGGTGGCTCGAAACATACGTCAAGACATCCAAAGACCTCGAGGTCGATTTCAATTACAGACCCCGTTCCGGCCGGGTGGGGGATTTCAGGGGCCCCGTCTGGAAGTTCCTGGAAACTTATGTCGCACAGGCCGTTGACAAAGACCTTCCCGTAAAGGATGCCTGCGATCCGTGGTACTCGGGGGCCTATCTCCTCGAGACCGTTCCCTGCTCCCTCTACATCCTGATGAGGCACGGGCACGACCCGGAGGAGGCTGTTGTCAGGGCGGTCAATGACACCAAGGACAACGACACGATCGCCGCCATCGTCGGCGCCGCGGTCGGCGCACTGCACGGCAAGGCCGTGCTACCCCCGAGGTGGATCTCCAACCTCTCCGGGCGGACGGCCGAGTGGGACGACGGCAGAATATTCGAGCTGCTGAATGATGCGAGGAATCTGTGGGGGTAGGATTTACACAGTTGTGAATGATAAATATAGGATGGTAGAAATGATCCGCGCCCTTGAGGCAGCTTGAAGAGATATAAAAAAGAGTTAAGGATTGAAATATGCCATTTATGCAAGAGCCAACAGGATACGAAAAGACGATCCTTTCCGATCTTCAGGCCGCCTGGGGTTTATTGAGAGCTTCCGTGGTTGATGCGGCAGGATTTGAGGGATGGGATCGCGCAATCTTCCACATTGATGAAGCGATGAGCTGGGAGAGCGTTCGAAACCTTAGACGAATGCCCCCGCTTCTTTTGGTCATCAGGAACATATGTACACAGGGAAAAGCTCCGGAGGAGGTTCTGGAAAATCTCGGAGAGGTTGACGAAATACTCAAGGAGACTCTTTCGGAATTTATCAACTGAGGTATTCGGAAATCGGACACCGGATTCCTCATACTGTGTGTATGACCTTTTAACAGTAGCTCAATTATGAGATGAAGAAAGAGTTCGAGGAATATCAGGACGAGCTCACCACGGGCAAAGGACAAAAAAATTTCGAATTGTACTGAAACAGGAAACATCAATGAACGCCATTGAAAGTCAATTGATAAATCTTATTCGCAAAGGAGAGGGTATCGACCTTGAATTTAAGACCTGCCGAAATCAGCTGAATCGGGATATTTATGAGACAGTGTGCGCCTTTTTGAATCGGCATGGCGGTACGATTTTATTGGGGGTCACGGATTTAGGGGATATTCAAGGCATTGAACAGGATGCCGTTTTGCAAATAAAGAAGGATTTTGTTACAACCATCAACAATCCTCAAAAAATCCATCCTCCGGCGTACCTGGGAATTGATGACGTGGCGGTGGAAGGAAAGCCGGTGCTTCGCATCTATGTTCCCGAGAGTTCCCAGGTCCACAGGTGCAAAGGGCGCATATATGACCGCAATGAGGACGGCGACCTCGACATTACAGATCATACCCGACAGGTGGCTGATCTCTATCAGAGAAAGCAGGCCACCTATTCAGAGAACAAGATCTATCCTTTTGCCAAAATGGATGATTTGCGGTCTGATCTCATAGACAAATGCCGGAGGCTGGCCGGGGTCTGGCGGGATGATCACCCATGGCTCGGCATGGATGATCTGGAGTTGTTGAAAAGCGCCCAACTCCACCAGACCGATCCGGAAACCGGTAAGTGTGGTCTAACTCTGGCAGGCATACTTTTGCTTGGAAAGGACTCGCTCATTCTTTCAGCGGTCCCGCACCATCGGACGGATCTGATTTTACGCAAGATCAATTTGGACCGTTATGATGACCGGGATCTCGTCAGAACAAATCTTATTGAAAGCTACGAACGTATCATCGCCTTTGTGCAGAAGCATCTGCCCGATCCCTTTTTCCTTGAAGGCATGGAGCGGACGAGTCTTCGCGATGCCATTTTCCGTGAAGTTGCTTCCAATATACTGATCCATCGGGAATATACCAACGCCTTTCCCGCCAAGCTGATCATCGAACGAGGCCGGGTCCGTACCGAAAACAGTAACAAGCCCCACGGATTCGGCGCTCTCGACCCGGCAAATTTCACCCCGTTTCCCAAAAATCCCGTGATCGGTGCGTTTTTCCGTGAAATCCACCGTGCTGATGAACTCGGCTCCGGCATGCGCAAGATGATGCGGTATGGAAAGGCGTATGGCGGTGCCGATCCCCAAATGATCGAAGGGGATATATTTCGAATCGTCATCAAGGTGCCGGAATTTGCACTCATTGGTGAAGTAGAAGCAGGGGACCAAGGAGTCCGGACAGAGGCCCAGTCAGCCCACGGTCGGAGCAAAGTCACAGGTGGGGTCACCCGGGAAGATGGGACCAAGTTGGGACTAAGTTGGGACCAAGCTCAAATCTTGCGTAACTGCCTAATTGAAGTGGCGATTACGGAACTGATGGCCTTAGTAGGCCGCACTAATCGCACCAAGTTTAGGGACCAAGTCCTCAAGCCTCTGATCGGCGACGGGCTGATCGAGATGACCATCCCGGACAAACCTAGAAGCTCCAAACAGAAATATCGATTGACGGATACAGGCAGAAAGGTATTGGCCGGGATGCAGGGAGGTGCTGAGTGAGAAAATCGCTCAAGCTGCACTTGAATCCCTGTTGGGTTCATTCCCCGCAGCTTGCTTCGAGACCGGGTATCCTTTGTTGATACCCCGCCGCTATTAACCACCGATTTTCGCGGACCTTTAACCGTCACAGTCGTATAACAACGAGCCTTGCGCAATCACTTGAACCTCAGCTCGAGATCGACGTTGCCCAACCACGATATTCTGCACGGGAGCCGATGCCAAGGGACGTTTCTCAGGATCGGGTTGTGAGCCTTTCGGGGGAAGCTGACCAAAAGGCGTTCGGCGTTCAGGTTCACCCGTCCCTTTCCTCTAACGAATTGCCTGTAGACTCGGGACGCATCGCAGTGCTCGAAGCCACGCAGTTTTCCGGCCAGCATGCCGTAGAGCGTATCGGCCACCATGGTCATGATCACATCGAAGTGGACCTTGGTCAGGATCGGGGAAGACAGCGCATTGAGGTTGAAGAACTTGACCGCCTCGGCGATGACGTTTTCCACCCGCCAGCGCCGGGCGTAGTCGCTGACAATGCGCTCCACCGGGGAGTCCATGTCGTTGGTGATCAAAAATGCCGGCCGGCTGTGGCCGTTTCCTCGCATGACGACCTGGCGCAGGTTGCCGCTGTAGCCGGTCAGTTCGATCATGGACTCGTGGACCTGGGGGTTCTGGTAATTGCGTTTGGCATGGGGGATGTGAACCCGCTTCCAGGGGCTGAGGGAGTCTACGCATTCGATCAGCCTTTTGCCCCGGCGGCGCAGGGTGATGAACTTGACCCCGAACCGGTTGAGCTGGGAGAGGTTGGCATAGGTGGTGAACTTCGAGTCGAAGATCAGCATGGGGTCCACACCGCGCTGGGCCTTTTTCCAAAAGGACAAGAATTCCAGGACCTGGTCGTCGGCCTCACTGCGCTGGATGTCGGCGGCCGTGTACAAAATCAGCTTGCTGTCTGCGTCCTGGCCGATGAGGGTCAGGGCCCCCTTCATGCGTTTGTTGCGGGCCCCAGCCCAGTGCTCCTGCAGCACGGACTCGTCGCCGAAGTGCGGGATGGTGTGAAAGTCCAGGTTGACGATGCGCTTGTCATACAAACCGATGCGACTGGCCTGCCCGACGAAGGCCTTTTGCAGCTTGTACAGGTGGGCAGTGTCCAGTGAATAGGAGTAGGTGGACATGGCCGTGCACTTGGGCAACACGTTGAGGCCGGCAAAAGTTCCCAGCCCCGCATCGAAGCTGTGATCGTTGATGTGAGAAAAGCGCTCGGTGCCGATCAGCTTCAGGGAAAGAAAAGAGAGAAAGTATTGAAGGGCCGGGATCGTTTTGCTTCCCGGAAGACCGGCATCCTGCACCACCTTAGGCAGGTTGAGTCTTTCGATGAAGGGGGCAAACAGGAACACTCCGGCCGAGTCGCAGTCCATCGTTTTGGTCTCGCCGATCTCCAGGACTTGGGCGATTTCGGGGACACGGGCGCCCTGGACGGTGAGTCCCAATTTGAGGCGACTGCGGCGCGGCAGCTTCGGGTAGCCCTCTTCGGCCAGCACCCGCTCGACGGTGCGAACCGAGATTTCGATTCCTTCTTCGGAGAGCAGCTGGGTGATCTCCCCGGAGGAGAGTCTGTGTTCGCGCCAGGAGCAGATTTTTTGTCGCGTGGCCATGTCCACTGCCCGGCGGTTGACCTTGCCTTCGGGGGTGGGCTCGGCAAAGTCGATCTTGTCATGGGCGAACTGATGCCGGAGCAGGTTGATATAGCCCGGAGAGTAGCCGAACTTGTCTGCGATGACGCGGGCGGGGAGCCGATCGACAAAGGAGGCTCTGAGCGCCTCGTATCTGCGCTGCCAGTCGTGCTTGGGGTAGAGGAAGAAGTTTTCATCGGCCATGCACTTCTTATATATTGTGACGTTAAACATGTCAAGTAATATTTGTTATATTTTACCCAATGGGTGGTAGGACAGGGTGGAAGACCCCCTATATATTGATTTTAAACAAGATATTACAAGGTGTTACGTGAAAGCCTTTTCTGGCGGAGCAAAAGATATTTTTCAATTTCACTTCGATCTCGCTGCTTTGTGTTCGTCACAACGGATAAAAACATCGTAGCGCCTGGAATTGGGGCGATTCTTTATCTAATTGATATTAAAGAAATTTTTAGAATTTGCTCTGCAAAGGAAGGCTTTGGACTATTATACGGAAACGTTACGCGAAAATCGGTGTTAACACTTTTTGTTCCTGGACTCCCCCGAACGCCGCCAGGATATTTGCCACCCTGATTGGATGATTTATATAAGGAGAGGCTTCAACATCTTTTCGCCTCTGATTCCGATGCCTGTCTGCAGAAAATTCAATGGCTTTTAATATCTCATGTACTGGATTCATATTGGCCTCAATAATTTCGATTAAATGGAAAAATGCATTTCAGTGAAAATCAGCGATTAGATGCAAGGGTGATAAGCAGGTGTTCCCTTGCACGGGTAGCCGCGACATATCTTTCACATCGATCAAGAGGCATCGCCTGCTTAAGGTCATTCATCGGATCGTCACTGTCAGCACAGGCCAAAGCGATGGCGCGGAATTCAAGTCCTTTGATGCGTTTGATAGTTCCCACCCGTACGCCGGGTTCATCCTGGCCGGGATCCAGTTCACGAGGTTTCAATCTGAGGGTTGGAATATCTGCCTCGGTCAATGCGGTCACGATCGCAGGCTTATAAGGGGTAATGCATATCTCAAAGCTCTTTAGGCCATGAAGCTCCAGCAGTGTCTTTACCCAAGCCAAGACTGCTTCAGCTTCTGCCTTGGGGCTTTCGCAGGTTTCAATGATCGGACTGGGACCATTGAATGCCGAATGATCTCAAATCGTTGAAGCATTGCCTCCATCCAGATCATCAATCTCCATGCCCATGAGTATCGCCTGGGCATATTGCCGGATCTGTTCACTGGTCCGATAGTTTATTTTTAATCTTCTTGACCGTCCCTTTATGTTTATGCCGGCTCTGCTCATGGGAATCTTTGTCCTGTAGATCCTTTGATGACCGTCTCCTACCGTGCACAAGGGGTCACCCTTGCCCTCATCGATCGGGCTCAACGCTCGTATGAGTTTCAGCGCTTCGAGGCTGAAATCCTGCACTTCATCTACCAGCACATGCCGGTACTTAGCAAAATTCCCTTGTTCGACGGACAAACGAGCCTGATGAATAGCCCCCTCCACGGTTAGGATGTTTCGTTTCTTGAGCCCGCGCTGAAAGGCCCGAAAGACCGGCCAGGCCTGTCGCCTCTGCTTCCTGGTTATACGTGGGCGTCCGGAACGTACAGTCGTCAGGTAGGCTTCTTCATCGTCAATACCATTGGCATCTATTACCAGCCAGTATTCCGATTTGAGCTCATCTTGCGTCATGGGCAACTCGTCAAGTTCCGGATTCGCCCAGACCCTTTCCCAAATGGTTTCATAATCTTCACTTTCTCCTATATGACCCTTCCAGCCCGAGCGTGCACAGATGGTACGCGCCAAAGCATGCAAATTCGTCACTTCGATACGGTCGGCAGCCTTCGAGTCGAGTTTGCGAATATAGTCTTTTAAAGTGATGGAAAGGTTTGTCGTGAATGTTGTCACAAGTACTCTGTCTTTTGGATTATCCAGTTGATTAGCCAGGTATACGGCCCTGTGCATGAGCGCGACAGTTTTTCCTGTCCCTGCGGATCCATGAATATTCATAGGGCCCTTGGTTTCCCATTCAACAAGTTTCCGTTGATAGGGATGAAGGAAAATGCGCCATTCCTCGAGCGAGGCCTTGAGAATATCTTTTAAATGCTCTTCTCCTTCTACAAGAACGAGATCGAAATTGGCCCTTTCAGACACATGGACGGGTCTGCAGCGGCCTGCACTATTCAAGAGATTCCACGAACAGGAGATCGGAGCCCGTCTTCTATCCGGGAGCCCCCATCATGAGGACGATCACCATGCCCCAGAGGGTGAGCAATGTGTCGCCGGCGGCATAGGGTAGCCCAGCATGGGAATGTTGCTGCCTCCGGCGGCCTCACCCACCATGCCATCTGAAAGAATAAGTTCTTCGGACTCAGTTTTTTCCGGTGAAGGATCTTTTCGATTTGTGCTTGAGGAATGTTCCCCAGGTTTGCCTCAATCCGGTGAGCGTGCTTTTTAATGCGCTCCACACGCCATATTGGGCTTCCATTGACAAGAGCCGCCCGTGAAGGCTTTCCCCGGTGGAAGGGGCAGAGGTGTATCGCGTGAAATGAGTTGATACCTTTCTGGCCGGGACGTTTTCAAGGCCCACAGTTATGGAATGTCCGCCTTTGCACTCGTGAACCGCATGGCTTTGGCAATAGAACCTCGTCTTACGCCATGGAGGCAGCTTTTTCAAATGATCAAGATACTCCCTCTTCAAAAAACCCGGTGCCTCCCCTTCACTGGGGCCAAGAATCAGGAAGTCACCCAGAATCAGGCAGCGCCCGGTCTTTTCAGTTCCAAGGCCGGCCGGCGCCTCCCAGCGAAAAGCCCCATCCTTTTCCACTATCTTGAACCGCCCGAGCCGGTATGCGCGTTCCATGAGGACCTCCTCTGTCTCAAGTGAAAGCCCAGGAATTCCTTATGGGATTACCACATGGTCGTCGTCGTAGATGCCCTGGTCAGCGGTCCTGTGGCACGCGGAACAATTGGACATGGAACCGATGGCTTTCCGATCGAAGACGCTCGGCCGGATTTCATGATGTTCGTGCAGGATGCAAGGTATGGCGGTAATGCGCATCGGGGTATTGCCTCCAAGGCTCCGCATGATTTTTCGGGACTGCCTCGAGGGGTTGTTTTCCGCGGCATTCGCTGTAAGGTAGTCGAGGATATCGTTCCTCGTATCCAGACCGAGTTCAATCTCTTCACCAAAATGGTCACCGAGGCTGCCAAGGATCTTCTTCCAGGAGCCCGAGGGGAGAAGCCCTGGCTGATAGGCGAAATGACAGGACCCGCACGTCTCTTCATAGGCGGGGTGAGCTACGGGTGATAGACAGTCTCTCGTTTCATCTTCGTGTTTCTCGTGCCGTCTTTCCCTGTGTTTTTCATGATGATCCGCGATGCTCGGCCCCACCAGGCCACCCAGCATGGTGACCACCAGGAACATCGCGAAAACCTCTTTCCCGTGCCGAGTCAAATCAGACCCCCTTTATCTATACTTAATTAGTGGGAATTCATTCACCTGTACTCTTCTCCCCAAAGGCTGTCAATCCATTTCTCGCCGGAGGTGGCACGATGACGAAAAGGTCCCACCTTCTCTATGGCCAGGTTATACCAATAATATGGCTTCTTGAGTGCCGGAAGACGTTGTGAATCGTGGTGATTTGACTTCGGGGTCTTTCTTCAATAGAATTTAAAGTCTGGCAGCCTGCTTTTCTGGACGTGGCCGGGATCCATCACCCGTCCGATGGATGCGCCAAATGGGGGTTCTCCCGGTTTTCCAGGAGGTGTTTTGACGAAAAAAACCGTTGCCTGCCCAACGGCGTTTCGGGCCGTTAACAATTCGGCTCGATGGAGGGATCGCTCGATGCCCGAAAATCCTGCAAAAAGAACCACATCCTCTGGTCCTTCGGCCGCTGCCGGGACAAGACCGGAGACGGGGTCGGATTCCCTCATTATCAATGAGGTCCAACTGATCCTCGCGGAAAAACGAACGTCCCTGGCTTCCATGCGCACTGGAATCGCCGTTTTTGCCCTTCCTCTTTCTATTATTGGGCTTCTTATAGCGACTTCAAGTCATTATAATATTGTTGATGTTCTTTATTTTATAATACCACTTAGCATCATTCTATTGGCTTTGATTTTACTTGGAAGTTATTTAATAATTCATTCCTTATGGAGCATTCATCACCATGAAAACCATATCAGACAATTGAAGGCGTCTCATAGCACGCTGTCCAGTTTTCTCGATTGAGCTGAGGCTTATTCCGAAAACAGGTAGGACTTTTTCATAATGCCTACACGAACAATTTTATCCACCGCCAATCGAGTATACGTAGCGTGAGGTTTTAAACATGGTCTTTCACCTGCCTAAAGGAAAGCGGAAGATCGCCGTTATCGCTGGAGTGATCGGCAACATCATGGAGTGGTACGACTTCGCCCTCTACGGCTTCATGGCCTCCGTGATCTCGAGACTCTTCTTTCCGGAAGGGAACCAGCTTGCCTCGCTGCTCGCCACCTACGGCATATTTGCAGCCGGTTTCATCATGCGGCCTTTGGGTTCGGTCGTATTCGGATGGCTTGGGGACACTGTAGGGCGGAGCAGGACCTGACCATCCGTCCCTCATGGGATGGGGCTGGCGTTTGCCGTTTCTCCTAGCCGGGGTCCTGGGAACGGTGGCCGTCATCCTGAGACGCCATATCCCCCGATCGGAACACTTTCAAAAGCATGTCCAGGAAAGGGGGGAGAATTCGCCCATCAAAGAGGCGTTTTTGGTCAACACCAAAGAAACCATTCAAGGAGCGCTTTTCGCCTCGGCCTATGGAGCGGTTTTCTACATCTCCCTGGTCTTCATACCCACGTGGCTGAAAGAATATGTGAAAGCGGCCACAACCATGGACACCGCCATGATCTTCAACACCATCGCCATTGCCCTGGTCGTGTTCCTCGCGCCTGTGGCCGGATGGTTCTCCGATGTCTTTATCCGCCGGACGCGACTCCTCGCCCTGGTGTTCGGGGTGGACCTGATCCTGGCGGTACCACTCCACCTCTGGATGCTTTCCGCGGGTCTCCTGCCGGTCGCGGCCGCTCAGATCGCCTTGGGACTACTGATCGCGTTTCCCTGCGGTGTGGCCCCCGCCCTTTTCGTTGAGCTGTTTCCGACCCGGGACAGGCTTTCGGGCTACTCTATCGCCTTCAATTTCGGGCTGGGTATCGTGGGCGGCTCGACCCCAATGGCCGCCACATGGCTGATCTCGCTCACCGGCTGGACTGTTGCCCCCGCCATCTACATGGCCTGCTGGGCATTGATTGCTGTCGCTGCACTGCTTTGGATGAAGGATCGCAGCCGAGAGGATCTGAGGTGAACTTAAGGGCCTCCTTCGAGAATTTGGAAACTTTTTCTTTTGAGTTCAGAACGTTTGTTGTTTCCTACAAATCCTTGTGCTTGACCCTTGCGTAATATGAATCAGAGAGATAGACCGCGGCTAACGGGTTGTGCCCCAGGACCCTGTCCTTGACCGCCAGCACGGTGGTGGGCGCTTCGGCATATTTGAAAAAAAGGGAATCGTGCCCGACGCAGAGCCCCAGGAGGATATTGAACTCGGTTTTTTCATTGTTGAGGAGTTTTGCCTGGAAAATCGGGTTGCACATGGCCTCGTTCGTGTCCAGAAAAATCGTGTCCCTGGTTTCAACACCAATGAGTTCCTTGGGCGTCCTGCCCGCTTTACACATAATGGATATGACCTCGAAATCCCATTTCCTGAAAATGGACTCCACCAGGCCCGCTTCGTGGGCCAGTCCTCCGCAGAAAGCCAACCCAAGCCGTTTGAATCCCATTTTTCGTGAGAACTCACATATCTCCACGATTCTCGTTTTCTGAGGCTGCATGACATAGGAGTTTCCGCAGCGGTTTGCATAGGCGTCCGCCTCTTGAATGGATGCCATCCGTGCAAATTCACAAACGTCCTCGTTCTCGTATTCCTGATTTGCCGCTTGGAGCACCTCTTGTCGCGTCAGGCTCGGGCAGCCCTTTGAGCCAAGGCCTTTTTCCTTGACGCAGATTTTTTCGAACATCTTTACCTGGCAGGAGGCGCACGCGGGCCTCAGCTCATTTTTTGCGCCAGAGTTTTTGTTTTCCTCATTCATTGGAGTACCCTCAAATTCAAGAAAATGTGAAAAGCCCGCTCAGGGCCATCGGCGGACCTGCCTTCGCCCCCTTGAGTCTGGCCGGGCATGCCTTCAGGGCCCTCGTCAGTCCGCGAATAAAGCAGCCGCTGTCCCATGCCTCAGTCCCTGATACCGCCCTGGAAGTCGAGGTCCTTCGAATTGCGGACCAGGTTCAGTAGCTCCAGGAATCCCCGGTATCTTTTCAGGAACATGGCGTCGGTGTCCACACCTGTGTAATCGTAGAAGCCCTTGCCGGAGCGGGGCCCCACGTCGCCTTTTTCCATCTTGTCGATGATCGAGGGCATGGGCCGGTACTGCTCGAGGCCGAGCTCCCTGTGGAGGAAACGGCTGGCGTGGTAAAGGATGTCCAGGCCGCCCAGATCGATGAACTCGATGAGCCCCAGCACGGCCAGGCGAAACCCGAAACCGGCTTTGATGGCCGTGTCAATGGTCTCCGGGCTTGCCACCCCCTCTTCAACGAGGCGCACGGCCTCGTTCATGGCGGCTGTTTGAATCCGGGGCACAACGAACCCGGCGCTGTCCCGGAGCTTGATGGGGACCTTGCCCGTCTCCTCCAGGAATTTGAGAATGCCTTCCGCCGCCCGGGGGGCCGTGCCCTCACTCACGGCCACCTCCACAAGGGGGACGATGAAGGCCGGGTTGAGCCAGTGGGCTATGACGATTCGATCGGGGTGGGCGGCGGCCTCGTGGAATGTTTTCAGTGAAATGGTCGAGGTGGCCGAGGCGATGATGGCGTCCCGGTGAAAGTACCTTTCCGTGCTCCTCAGAAAATCCTGCTTCAGCTCCGGTATTTCGGGCAGGGCCTCGAAGACGACGCCGCATTCCTTCAGGTTCTCGCCGGCCTCCCGGGTGGGAATCAGCCGGGCCGTTCGAGATTCGGGGTCCCCTTTGAGCTCACCCAGATCCTTCAGCAGAAGGAGGTTTCGCCGGATTTCCCTGCCTGCCTGCTCGAGGGCCTTGTTTTCGTGGGCCGGATCCCGTTCCTTGAGGTCCAGAAGGATCACACGGATCCCGGGATGGCCCGCCAGAATCGCCGTGGCGATACCGATGCCCATCCGACCCGCACCCACAATGCACACCGACTTTATTTCATTCATTACTTTTCCTTTCAGATTCTCGTCTTTCACGCCCGTTTTTTTTACCATGGGATTCTTTTGTCTCGGCCGGTCACATCATGCCCGGCAGCCAGAGGACAAGGCCGGGGAAAATCATGATCAGGGCCATCCCGACCAGGTCCAGGAAAAGGAAGGGAAGGGCCGCCACATAAATGTCCCGCATTTTCACGCTGCCCGGGGAAACGCCTTTCATGACAAAGAGGCTCAGCCCGAAGGGCGGCGTGGTCATGGCCATCTCCATGTTGAGCAGCATCACGACCCCGAACCAGACGATGTCGATCCCGAGGGACTGGATGATCGGCAGGAAAATGGGGATGGTGATCATCATGATGGGCATGGATTCCAGGAAGGTGCCCATGACAAGCATGACGACCTGCATGGCGATTATGAGGAGAAAGGGCGGCAGGTCGAGTTCCATGATGAGCGAAACCAGCTCGCTCGTGGCCTGCGTGTAGGCCATGATCTGACTGAAGGCCACGGAGGCGGACAGGATCAGGAAGATCATCACGGTGCTCCGGATCGTCCCCATAAAGGCCGACTTCAGGCTGGCCCACCGGAAGCCCTGGTAAATCACAGACAGCACAAAGCACCCCACCACGCCCAGCGCCGCGGACTCCGTCGGGGTCGCCACGCCCAGGAAGATCAGGCCGATGACCAGCAGCACAATGGAGCCCAGGGGAAGGACGTACTTGATCGTCGCCACGACCTTTTCAGCGAGCGGGGTGGCCTGAATGCTGTAGGCAGGGGCCAGGGAGGGCTGGAGCAAAGACCTGACCACGATGTAGCCGAGGTAAAGGGCCGCCAGGATGAGCCCTGGAACGATGATTGCGATCAGGAGCTCGCCCACCGAGAAATTTGCCAGGGAGGCCAGCACGACGCCCAGGGCGCTTGGAGGGATCATGATGGCAAGCCCCCCGCTGCCCAGGATCGGGCCGAGGCTCATGGGCTTGCTGTATCCTCGTTTTTCCATCTCCGGGATGAGCACGGACCCGAGCATGGCCGTGGAGGCCATGCTGGAGCCGCTCAGGGTGGAAAAGAGCGTCCCGCTCAGCACCGCCATGAGGCTCAGCCTCCCCGGGATGGGCCCGATCCACTTGTCCAGGGTGTCGATCATCCTGGGCGCCACCCCTGTCCGAAACATGAGCTCTCCCATGAAGATGAAGAGCGGGATGGGGAGCATCGAAAAATTCGTCACCGAACCATAGATGCTGAGTATGATCTGGTCCAGGCCCGAATGTCCGTTCCAGAGAAAAACCGCGGCGGCCATGTTGACGAACAGGAAGCTGAACGCCACCGGCACGCCTATCGCAAAAAGGAACAAAAGAGCGAACAGGATGAGGAGGAGGATGATCAGCCATTCCATGGTTTCACGTCCTGGTGCCGGCCTGGGTTTCGGGGGACGAGACCTGCGCCGCGACGCGACGCAGGCCTCTTCGGATCGACTGGACCAGAAGGGTCAGCCCTCCAAGCGGGATGACAATCAGGATGTAGGCGGTCGGTATCTCGAGGATCGTGGGGTTGTAGAGACCCTTTGAGAAATAGTCCCAGGTCACCCGGACCCCGTAAACCAGCAGGACGACCGACACCGAGGCGCACATCACGTCGCTCACATACCCGCAGACGGCACGGCCGCGAGGGCCCATCAGGTTGGTGAAGAGATCTATCGAGATGTGCGCTTCCTCTCGAAGCCCCCAGGCCGCGCCGAGAAAGGTGATGTAGAGAAGCGAGTACTCCGCGAGCTCGATGACCCACACCTGGGGGTGGTTGAACAGGTACCGGAGGACCACCTCGAGGCAGACCGAAAGGGTCACCAGGGACAGCAGCACACAGGAAATCAGGATGAGCCCCCCCAGCAGGCGGTCGAATATCCGTTCAAGGGAATGAATCACGCCGGGCATGACGCCTCCGTTCACACCTTCTTGTGGTCCCGCGGGGTCCGGCGAATCAGTCGCCCTTGCAGATCTCCTTCAGCTTTGGGACGAGATCCGGGACCTTTTCAGCGATGTGCTCCCAATACGCGTCATCCGCGGTTTTCACGTACGCAGCGGCCTCGGCCTCCGGGAACTTGATGAAGGTCACCCCTGCCTCCTTGAGCCGCTCTCTTTCCTTCTTCATCTCATTCTGGAAATAGGCCACCATGTCCCGCTCGAAGTCGGCGGTGAGTTTCTCGAACTTGTCGCGGGCGGCCTGGGAGAGCCCTTCCCAGGTGGACTTGTTGAAAAGGATCGACCCGTCCTGCATGTAGAAGCCGTGATCGATCAAGTACTTGCAGCTGTCCGTCCACCCGATGTCCCGGGCGCCCAGCAGGGGCCAGGCAAAGCCGTCGGCCACACCCCTCTCCAGGGCCGTGTAGACGTCCGTGGGTTTGATGGATACCGAGGACACCCCCAGCTTGTTCATGAAGTAGACGTACATGGGGCCCACGCGGATCTTGAGCCCCTTCAGTTCCTCCATGCTGGAGACGGGTTTTTTGGTCCAGAGGTAAAACGGGCCGTAGAGCCACCGTCCGAGATAGACCACGCCTATCTTTTCATGCCGCTCTTTCATGAAGTCGAAAAACTCGGACTCTCTCTCCTCCCAGGGCATGAGCTGTGAAAGCTGAAACGCGTTCAGCTCGGGGGCCAGCGGGGAGTAGTAGGACGTGACGTTGAAGTTGATGTCGAAAAGCCCGTTCTGCAGCGCCTGAATCTGCTGCTTGGAGGCCGTTATCTCGGGCCCACCGAGGTACTTGACCTCGAGCTCCCCTTCAAAGGCCTTGTTGACCTGTTCGACCCACTCCACGCTCATGGCGGCGACCTTGTTGGTCTTGGGAAGAAAACAGACGGCCTTGAGGGTCTTTTCGGCGGCCCACGCAGGCGAACCCGCGCTCACGAGCACTGCGAGCACCAAAGCGGCAATCATTCCTCGACGTGTGGATCCCATGTAAAGCCTCCTTTCCTTGCTCCGGCCGCCCCTGTCCGCGGCGGCCGGGATAAGATGAACCGAGGTCTTCGTTCTTCCTCATTCCGTGAAGTTACAGGGCATTTCGTCGGCTTGAGCCGAACCGGTATCCAAAATCTATTGTAACCCTTCAAGCAGCAGCCGTTCCATTTTTTCCTTCTCAAGGCCGCCCAGGCCAAGGGTTTCCAGGGTCCTTCCGGTCTTGCGGAAGTCCTCGCCCACAATCGCGCCGAGGAGGGTGAGGAGGGAGTTCGCGATGGGCATTTCAGTGCCGGCGAATTTCCCGATGGAGGTGATCAGCGCCAGGTTGCACTTCACGTCTTCCTGGATGTAGCGGTGGTTGAAATCGAGCGACTCCCGCCAGCTCTCGCTTTTCACGAGGTCGGTGTGCGCCTTTCTCCCGTACATCCACGGGTTTTCGCTCTCCTGGTCATAGTGATCCGAGAATGGGTAATGGTGGCTCTTGAAACCGAGGGACCTGCGGACCGCGATGCGCTCCTCGTCGTGGGCCAGGATGAGCTTCTTCACGGACGCCGTTGTCCCCTCGTTGTGGATGTCCCACGCGTCGAAATGCTCTATGGGCCCCGTGTTCAGGAGCACCAGGCAGGAGTGGATGATGGGCCCGACGTTCAAGAGCGCGATGGAAAGGGCGTTCTCCACGGGATGGACGGCGGGGTAAATTTCGCGGAGCCTCTCGACCGCCTCTTCGGTCTTCCTTGCCGGAAACACACCGACGGGCTGGCGGACGGCATGCCCGCTCACCAGAACCTCGTTGAGGCCGCTCTTGCGGGTCAGGTAGGGGAGGGTGCCCGGCTCGGCCACGGCCACGTCCCGGTCAATCCCCTTGTCCCGGAATGTCTTCGAAAAAATATAGCCCCCCATGGAGCCGGGGGAGAGGAAAAAGATCTGTCCGTCCTCGATGTGCGGGGCCAGGTGTTCGGCCACATTTTGCTGGGAAAACGCGGGGCTCGGGGAGCAGATCACATCAGCGCCCGAGACGGCCTCCTCGATGTCGCGGCTGACCACGGAGATCCGGGCGTCTCCCGTCCTGCCCAGCCCTCTCAGTTTGACGGTTCGCGTTTCATAAAGGTCCCCGTATTCCTCGGGAAACGCCGTCCACATGCGCACGTTGAACCCCGCGAGCGCCATGTCCCCGGCCGTGGTCAGGGCGCCGTTCCCCCCGCCGATGACCGCAATCTCCTTAATCGCCATATTCAGTTCCTCCGTTCCTTAGGATCCCTTCAGATTGAGCCCGTGCTTCCTTCCTCTTCTTTTTTCTCGAAAGAGTGCAGAAGGATGTACTTTTTTGATTCCTCCAGGTGGGCGAGAATCTCCTTAGATGCCCCGCTCACGTCTTTCTCCCGGATGCGGCGAAAAATCCGCTGATGGGCCTTGAGAGCCAGTTCGGCCGTAAAGCGCCGGTGAAGGCTCTGAATGCGATACCGCAGCATATCGCCCCGCAGGCCCTTGATGATCTCCTGAAGCCTTCGGCTGCCGCTGGCCTCGGCCAGGAGCTCGTGAAACTCGGCGTCAAGGTCCACAAATTCCTCCCAGGCGGCTTGTTCAAGCATCTTGCCGGCCTCGGACAGGTTTTTTTCAAGGGACGCCAGGATGTCGGGACCGATCTTTTCAACGGCCCAGGTCACGGCCAGGATCTCGTTGACTTTCCTGATCTCGCAGATCTCCTCGAACTCCTCGAGCGCGATTTTCCGCACCCGGTATCCCGCATAGGGGAGACTCTCGAGGAGCCCTTCCTTTTGAAGGAAGTGCAGCGCCTCGCGCACGGGGGTCCGGGAGACCTTGATCTGTTCGGCAAGTTTCGCTTCGACAAGAACGGTGTCCGAGCTCAAACGGCCGCTGAGGATTTCCTGCTTCAGGTGGTCGTAGATGCGATCTCGCATCGAGGGCTGTGGATCAAGCTTGAGGGAAATCGTGGGGGTCGGCATGAGGCTGTCCTCACTTTTGAATTCTATATACTGTACCTTGTACCCCGAACCCCAGTGACCTTGTCAATAAGAAAATTTGCTCTGGGGACACCTAACTTGCCTTTCTCTTTTCGTTGGTGAGAAATCAGCTCGTGCCCATCCACAAAGGAATTTTGGGCACTGCCAAGTTTCCTGAACTGAATTCCTATCGGTTGCCATTCAGAGCAGGAAACCGTATAATTTGAACGATATCGAAACGAAATTGTTAGAAACGGATTTCAGTTGAGGCGCTATAGACCCCAAGCGGCCGGAGGAGACCATTGAAGTATGCATTGGGAGCAGCTTAAAATGGATGCGTTGAGCCTGGAGAGATCGCTTGAGAACGCCCGGGAGGAGCTCCTCGAGACCCGCAGGCAGTTCGAGTTCGAGAAGAAGATCGCGGAGAGCCTGATCGCCTGCCTGCCCGGGTTCTATTTCGTGGTGGACGAGGCCGGACGATATATTCGCTGGAACGAGAACATCGAGACCATGCTGGGTTATTCCCACGAGGAGATGCTCGGGCGGGACTGCCTGGATCTCGTGCCCGATGAGGACAAGGGGAAGATTCTGGAGGCCACCAAGACGGGGTTCCAGAAAGGCTCCTTCAAGGTTGAGTATCACAATATTCGCAAGGATGGCGAAGAGATACCTTTTTTTGCTCAAGGTGTTTCCACGGAGATTGACGGGGAGAGGTATCTCGTCGGCGTGGAGCTCGACCTCACCAGGCTCAAGGAGACCGAGCGCGCGCTTCGGGTGAGCGAGGACCACCTGCGGTCCCTCATGGAAACCGCCGCGAACTTCGCGGTCTACCGCCTGGCATTTAAGGATGGCGACCCGGGACATGCGGAGATCGTCTTTGTGAGCCCGTCCATCAGGGAGCTCATGGGCATCCAGGACCCCAGCCGGCTCGAAAACTGGTTCAAGAACATCCACCCGGAAGACAAGGGCCGCATTCTGGAGGCTCACCTGTCGCTGCCGAGAAAAACACGCGTGGACGAGAGCATGCGGGTCTTCAACCCACAGCACGGGGAGTGGCGATGGATCCAGTACATCTCAACGAGCGTGGTCGACCGTAAAGGGCTGCTCAAGTACTCCAACGGGATCATTTTCGACATCACGGAGCGCGTGGAAGCCACGCTGATGTTGAAGCAGAAGGAGGGTGAGCTCGAAAGAAAAACAAAAAAGCTGGCCCGGCTGAACACGGCCCTCCAGGTGCTCGTGGAGCAGCGGGAGCAGGAGATCAACGACATCGAGAAGGGCATCTTGAGCACGCTCGATCGGCTGATCAAACCCTACCTGGGGGATCTTGCGGAGACGCATTTGAATGATGAGCAGAGGACCTACATCGAAATCGTCCAGGCCAACCTGGAGAAGATCCTCTCGCCCCTGAGCAAGAGGCTCGCGGAGTGGCGGCACGGGCTCACGCCCTCCGAGATCAAGATCATGGACCTCATTCGAAACGGAAGGCGCACCAAGGAGATAGCCGAACTGCTCCACATTTCTGAAAACGCCGTGTCCTTTCACAGAAAGCGCATCCGGCGAAAACTCGGGATAAACGGCAAAAAGGTCAATCTCGTTGCCTACTTGCAGTCATTGGGAGACAAGTGACCCACATTTGTGGTAGTTTATTGCTACCGGTTTTCTCCCGATAAATTCCTATTTACTTCACCGGCCTTTTCCCACCATGATCACGGGTATTCACAAACATCCCGCTGTGGGTGTCTTTCCAGTCATTGACCCTTTGTGTATTCCCGGGTGATCCGAGGAGGATGTGGTGGAGGAATCAAAGAAAACAATCCGAATTCGCGTCAACGGCACATGGCACACCTTTGAGGTGGGCCGGGACCTGTCTCCCTCCGAAACCCTGAGCCACGTGCTCCGGGAGCGGCTGGGACTCACAGGGGTGAAGGTCGCCTGCGACCAGGGGGCCTGCGGGGCATGCACCGTGCTCATGGATGGAGAGGCGATCCTCTCATGCATGCAGCTCGCCGTGGCCTCGGACGGGCACGAGATCACAACCGTGGAGGGGCTTCCCCAGGACGATCCCGTTGTGGCGGCCTTTGCCGCGCAGGCGGAGCCCGGGTACGGCACGGCGCTCCAGTGCGGGTACTGCACGCCGGGGTTCGTGATGACGACTCACGGGCTCTTGAAGGAGAAACCCACCCCCACGATGGAGGAGATCCGCCTCGCGCTTTCAGGCAATCTGTGCCGCTGCGGGTGCTACCAGGCCATTGCCCGGGCGGTTCAGTGCGCGGCGGGGACAGCTGAAAAGGAGGTGGAGTGATGCCTGGAGGATTTAAGCCCAGAAAGCAGCGGAAGTACGTGGGCTCCTATCGACCGAAGATCGAGGGGCTCGAAAAGGCCGGGGGCAGGTCCGAGTACCTGGACGACATCGCCTCGGGGCTCAGGTTCCCCGGGATGCTCCACGCCAGGGTGCTGCGCTCGCCCCATCCCCACGCGGTGATAAAGAGCATGAACACAGAGGCCGCGGAGCGCATGCCGGGCGTCCACGCGGTGCTCCGGTTCGACGACCCCGAGGTGGAGGCCCTCAAGCCCACAACCAACGCCTGGACCAGCTTCAACACCGTCGGCTATGACACCATGTATTACCCCACCTACCGGGACCGCAGGGTTCTGGGCGGCAAGGCCCACTGGGTGGGGGACGAGGTGGGCGCGGTGGTTGCGGCCGAAACCGAGGAGATCGCGGAGGAGGCCCTGGCGCGCATCGAGATCGAGTGGGATGTCCTGCCCTTTGTTTTGGATCCCCGGGAGGCCATGAAACCCGGGGCGCCGGTGATTCACCCGGAGATCAATCCCAACGGCAACACCCTGCCGCCGGAGGCCTTTTGCGGGCCCGATGTCTATCGCATCCGTGGGGATGTGGAAAAGGCCTTTGCCGAGGCGGACGAGATCGTGGAGGTCAGCACCACGTACCACTACGCGGATCACGGGTGCCTGGACACGAGGGCCTGCCTGATCGACTGGAAGAACGACGCGCTGACCTGCTGGACGAACATGTACCAGGCGGACCAGACCCGCATGTTCATCGCCCAGATGCTGGACATGCCTCTTCACAAGGTCCGCGTGATCTGCCCCTACATCGGGGGGAGCTTCGGCCGCGGGAACACCGGTGACCAGTGCTACTACATCTTCACGGCGCTCGCCGCGAGACGGGCCCAAAGGCCGGTCAAGTTCAGGCACACCCGGTGGGAGGACTTCCACGACACCCGGAACGGCACGGAGTGGTCCGTGCGCATGGCGGCCGCCCGGGACGGCAAGATCACGGGGTGCTCGTTCCACGGCATCGGGGATTCGGGGGCCTATTCCGAGCACACCATCGCCGCCTTGAAGTACATGTCGGGCTACGAGATCGACGAGTGCCTCCTGGCCCACATCCCCAACATGAGGATGGAGGCCTACGCGGTCTACACGAACAAGATCCCCGGCTCCTGCAAGAGGGGTATCGGCAACAATCAGTTCAACCTGACGCTCTTCTGGGCGGTGGAGCTCATGGCCGAAAAATTGGGCATGGACCCCGTGGACCTGACCATCCGGAATTTCGGCCACGAGTGGGAGGGGCTCCCCAACCGCAGCGTGGCCGCCGTCCTGAAGGAGGGGGCCGAGCGGATCGGATGGCATGGGCGGCCCCTCAATGGACAGGGCGAGCTCGTCGGCGGGTGCCGCAGGCGCGGCCTGGGGTTTTCCCTCCACGACGGGTGGCACGCGGCCTGGCAGGAAAGGCCGAGGGGAATGATCCAGCTCGGGATCAAGCTGAACCCGGACATGACGGTCATCCTCCAGGCCCCCATGGCGGAGACCGGCTGCGGGTCCAACTCCTGCGTGGTCTGGGCCTGCGCGGAGCACCTGGACTTCATCGGGGTCCCCCCCGAGAACGTCAAGTGGATCGAAAAGGCGGACACGGACACGGGCTACAAGGACATGGTCCAGACCGACAGCTCCGTCTCCTACCTGCAGGCCGAGCTCATGCCCGAGGCGGCGGCCATCCTCAAGGACAAGCTCCTGGCCATGGCGGCCGCCAAAATGGAAAAGCCCAGGGAGTCGCTCGACATTCAGAAGGGCAGGGCTTTTGTGAAGGACTCTCCTGACAGCTTCATCACGCTGAAGGAGTTGCTCTGGAACGAGACCATGCTGCCCATCCTGGTCACCGTGGAGCGCATGCCCCCCCTCGAGGTGACAGGCGTTCCCTACGAGGCCTCCTTCGCCGAGGTGGAGGTGGACGTGGAGACCGGCCTCGTGACCGTGACGCGCATCGTCCAGCTGAACGACTGCGGGACGGTCATGTACGCGGCCGGCGCCGAGGCGCAGCAGATCGGCGGCCAGGCCATGGGGCTCGGCGAGGCCCTCACCGAGGAGATCGTGTACGACCCGGCGACCGGCATCCCCCTCAACTTCAACTGGGTGGATTACCAGATCCCCACCATGCTCGACGTCCCGCCCGTGGACCCGGTGCCCATGGAGGTCTGGGAGGGGGCAGGGGAGTATGGGGCCTGCGGGATCGGCGAGTCCGTGACAACGTGCATCTGCCGGGCCATAGGCAACGCAATCTACAATGCCACCGGGGCCAGGGTGGAATCCACCCCGTTCAAGCCGGAAAAGGTCCTCGCGGCCCTTGCGGCGGTCGAACGCGAGCGGTCGAACCCCGAAAACACGGAGGGAGGACGATGAAGCCATTCGACTACATTCAGGGACACAGCCTGGAGGCGGCGGAGAAAGCTCTGGAGGGCTTCGAGGGGAGGGCACGGCCTCTTGCCGGCGGGACGGATCTGCTGGGCGGGCTCAAGGACGCCATCCACCCTTTTCGACCCGAGGCCCTGGTGGACCTCAAGTCCATCGACGGGATGCGCGGCGTGGATGAGCGGGCCGACGGCGTGCACATCGGCTCCATGACCCGCCTGCGGGACCTGGCGCGGGACCCCGTCATCACAAGGCGCTTCCAGGCCCTGGCCCAGGCCGCGGAGTCCGTGGCCTCCCCCCAGATCCGCAACATGGGCACCCTCGGGGGCAACATCTGCCAGGAGCCCCGGTGCTGGTACTACCGCAACCCCCGCAACACCTTTCACTGCGCCAGAAAGGGCGGGGACCGCTGCAACGCCCTGACCGGGGACAACCGGTTCCACTCGGTCTTCGGGTCCATGAGGGTGGAGCGCACTCCCTGCGCGACGGCCTGCCCCATCCACACGGACATCGCCGCCTACCTGGAGCTCGTGCGGGAAGGCCGGATCGACGAGGCCGCGGCCATGATCCTGGACGTCAACCCCATGCCCGCAATCACGGGGCGCGTGTGCCCTCACTTCTGCGAGCAGCACTGCAACCGGGGGGCGTTCGACGAGCCTGTTTCCATCCGCGGCATGGAGCGCTTTCTGGGAGACCACATCCTGACCCACCCCGAGCGCTTTCTGCCCTCGGCCGCAAGGGCGAGCGGAAAGGCCGTCGCCGTCATAGGGGCGGGGCCCTCGGGCCTTGCGACGGCCTGGTTCCTGCGCCGCTCGGGGCATCGCGTGACCGTGTTCGACCGCATGGAAAGGGCCGGCGGCATGCTGCGCTACGCCATACCCTCCTTCAGGCTCCCCAAGGAGATCGTGGACCGTGTCGTGGCCTTTGTCGAGTCCCTGGGCGTGGAGTTTGTGCTCGGAAAAGAGATGGGCCGGGACAACACCCCATCGGCGCTCCTCGAGGATTTCGACGCGGTTTACACGGCCGGCGGGGCATGGGCCGTCCCGTCCATTGGCATCGAAGGGGAGGAGCGGGCCGTATCGGGGCTCGCCTTTCTCACGTCCGTCCAGCAGGGGGAAGCACAGGCCCCGGGCAGGCGGGTCCTGGTCATCGGCGGCGGCAACGTGGCCGTGGACGCGGCGGTCACGGCCCGGCGCCTGGGCGCTGAAAAGGTCGTCATGGCCTGCCTCGAGAGCCGCGGGGAGATGCCAGCCCTTGAGTGGGAGGTGCTCCATGCACTCGAGGAGGGGATCGAGCTCATGCCGTCCCTTGGTCCTTCACGGATCCGGGCCGAGGGCGACAGGGTCACCGCTGTTGAGCTGATCGCCTGCACCTCGGTGTTCGACAGCCAGGGGCGTTTCAACCCCTGCCTCGATCCCACGCGCAAGCAGACCGTGGAGTGCGACACGGTCATCCTGGCCGTGGGGCAGCGCCCGGACGGCACCCTGAACGAACCCGGGATCGGCAAGGGTGAAGAAGGTGTGGACCCGGAGACACAGGCCACGCGCGTTCGCGGCGTCTTTGCCGGGGGCGACGCGGTGACAGGGCCCGCCACCGTGGTCGAGGCGGTTGCGGCGGGGAGGCGGGCGGCCCGCGGGGTGAACGCGTTCCTGGGAACCCCGGACCTGGGTAAATCCCAGCCGCCGGGGCTCCTGAACAGGTTCGCGGAGAGCGCGCTGGGCGTTTCCGCGCGCCGGGAAAAGGAACCCACGGCCCCTGAAGCGCGCGCGCTGCACGCGGAGGACCTGGAAGGGCTGGAAGCCGATGAGGTCGCCGCCGAGGCGAACCGCTGCTTCAACTGCGGCTGCGTGGCCGTCTGCCCCTCGGACCTGGCCCCGGTCCTCACGGCCCTCGATGCCGGGATCGTCACGCGGAGGCGGACCATCCCGGCGGAGGCGTTTTTCGCGGCAAGGCCGCTCTCCTCGACCATTCTCGAGCCCGGGGAGATCGTCACCGGGGTCTTTCTCCCCGACCAAAAGGACCTCAGGACCTGTTACATGAAATTCCGGATCCGAAACGCGATCGACTTTCCCATCGCGAGCGTGGCCGTGGCCCTCCGCATGGACGGGGACGCGGTTCGCACGGCCCGGATTGTCCTCGGCGCCGCGGCCCCGGTGCCCCTGCGCGCCCGCCTTGCCGAACGGGTGCTCGAGGGCGCTGTCCCCGGGGAGGCCGAGGCCGGGGAGGCCGCGGCCGCCGCCCTCAAGGGCGCCCTGCCGCTCGCGTGCAACGGCTACAAGGTCAGCGTCCTGCGGGCGCTTGTGAAGCGGGCCGTCATGAAGGCACTGGAATGACCAGCGGGAACACGCCGTCCGCCACGGACGACTTCATACTCGTCACAAAAGGGCTGAGCAAGGAGTTCGACGGCCTGAGGGCCCTGTCGGACGTGGACTGCGCCATAAAAAAGGGGCGCATTTACGGCCTGATCGGCCCGAACGGGTCCGGGAAAACCACCTTCTTCAACCTCGTCTCGGGCCTCTACCCGGTCACGGCCGGCGGCATTCGCTTCCAGGACCGTGACATCACGGGGCTCAAGCCCCACGTGGTGACAAAGCTGGGGATCGGGAGGACTTTTCAGAAAAGCCTGGTCGCCTCCACCATGACGTGCCTTGAAAACGTCATGACCGGGGCTCACGCGCAGACGGAATTCGATCTTTTCGGCACCTATCTGCGGCTCCCTTTCACGGCCTCGAAGCAGGAGAGGGGTATCCGGGAAAGGGCCGGGGAGTACCTGAAGCTGGTCGGCCTGGATGGATACGAGAATCGATGGGCCGAGGACCTCGTGTGGGTGGAGCTGCAGCTCCTGCAGATTGCCCGGGCGCTGATTTTTTCGCCTCAACTCCTTCTCCTGGACGAGCCGACCGCGGGCATGGGGCCGGACGAGTCCATGCGCGTCGCCGCGCTGATCCGGGACATCGTGTCCAGGGGCATCACCGTGATCCTGGTGAGCCACGACATGAACCTGGTGACAGGCCTGGCGGACTGGGTCATCGTCCTGAGCTACGGCCTCAAGATCTGCGAAGGCCTTCCCGAGGACATTCAACGGGACCCGAGAGTCATGGAGGCCTACCTTGGGAGCGAGTGATTCCACCCTCCTGAAGATCGAAAACCTTTCGGTCTTCTACGGGCACATCAGGGCCCTTGAAGGCGTCCACATGGAGGTGGCCGAAGGGGAGTTCCTGGCCCTGATAGGCGCGAACGGCGCGGGAAAGTCGACCCTGCTCGAGTCGGTGCTGGGCCTCAACCGGAATCGCACGGGCACCATCCGGTTTCAGGGCCGGGACATCACCCACCTCCCCACGGAACGGATTGTGGCGGGTGGGATAGCGCTGTGCCCGGAAGGGCGCGGGATCCTGCCGGATCTCAGCGTGAAGGACAATCTGCTGCTCGGCGCGTACCACAACAGGGGCAGGATACAGTCCGGTTTCAGCAGGGTGTATCAGTTTTTCCCCATCTTGAAAGACAAGGAGAATCACAAGGCCGGCGCGTTGAGCGGCGGTCAGCAGCAGATGCTTTCGATCGGGCGGGCGGTCATGGCCTCCCCCGCGCTCCTGATGATGGACGAGCCTTCCCTGGGCCTGGCCCCGATCGTGGTCAACGAGGTGTTCAGGATCATCCGGACACTCGCGGAAGAAGGGCACACCATCGTCCTCTGCGAGCAGAACGCCGTGAAGTCCCTGCAGTACTCGCAGAGGGCCTATGTTTTCGAAACCGGCAGAATCGTTCTGGAGGGTCTCTCCGGGGACCTGCTCAAGGACAGAAAAGTCGTTCAGGCCTATCTGGGCGTGAAAAAGAAGTGAACCGCAAAGAACCCCCATTGCGCGAATGAGGCATTTTCTTGGAGATATTACTGGCGCAGATCATTAACGGCCTCGCTCTCGGGAGCATGTACGCCCTGGTGGTCACCGGGTTCAACCTGCTCCTGCTCGTGGCGGGCGTCGTTCAATACGCCTACGCCCACATCGTGGTCATCGGCATGTACGTGGCCTGGGGCGTGCTCAAGGCCACGGACGGGAACCCCTGGCTCGCGGTGCCCGCGGCCCTGGCTGCCTCGACGCTCCTCAGCATGCTGACCGAGCCCCTCTTCAGGCCCCTCACCAAGAAGGGGGCCATCAACCAGAGCCTCGTCATGTCCCTGGGCATCTCCCTCATCCTGACCCACATCATGGCCACGCACCTCCACCACGGCGTTCCCATATCGTTTCCCGAAAGCTTTTCGGCGAACACGGCCGTGTTCCAGTCCGGGGCGGCCGCGGTTTCCATGGGGCAGCTGCTGACATTCATCGGAACCATCGTGTCGGTCGCCGTTTTTCTGTACCTCCTGAACAGGACCATGACGGGAAGGGCCCTTCGGGCCATGGCGCAGAGCCCTTTTGTGGCGAGGCTGCTGGGGATCCCCATGACCAGGATGGGCCTCGCGAGCTACGGGATCGCGGGGTTTCTCGGGGGGGTCACATCTGTTTTTTTCGCAATGGCCCTGGGGTCCGCCTCGGCAACCTTGGGGGACACCCTCGGGCTGAAGGTCATCGCCACGGTCCTGTTCGCGGGTGTCGGGAATCTCCTGGGCGGCATGTTCTGCGGCCTGATTCTCGGGGTGACCGAGTGCATCGCAACGGGTTATCTGCCCGGGCACTGGTCCAATGCCATAGCCTTTTCCATGATCATGATCGCCGTTTTCATCAAGCCCGAGGGCCTCTTCGGAGCCCGAAGATAAAAGGGTCGAACATGTCCTTCGCCTTTGTTCAGTTCATCAATTTCACGGTGATCTACATTCTCCTGAGCTGGGCCGTCTACCTGCCTTACCGCTGCGGTCAGCTCTACCTCGCGCCGGTCTACACCATGGCCGCGGGCGCCTATTTCGCGGCTTATGCGGCGACCGCCTGGAACTGGCCCATTTTTCTGGCCCTGCTGAGCAGCCCTTTCGTGGGGGCTGTTTTCGCCCTGGTCCCGGCCCAGGGTCTCAAGAGAGCGCCTGGTTTCACGACGGCCGTGGTCTCGCTGGGGCTGATCTTCGTGCTCCAGACCGTCATCCAGAACCTCAAGTTCCTGGGCGGAATCGCGGGGTTTTTCGGGATCCCCATGATGGAGATGCCCCTGCTCACCTCCACGACCGTCCTGGTCGTCGCGGCGATCCTGGTCTATCGCCTGGACCACTCGAGAATAGGCCGGGCCGCGGAGCTGATCTACTACAACCGCGAAGGGGCCGAGTGCTTCGGGATCAACACGGGTCAAATATCCATCATTCTGCAGGTTGTTTCCGGTGCCCTGGGGGCCGTCGCGGGCGCGCTGTTCGCCTTCACACTGGGCGCGATCACCCCAGACAACTTCAACTTTCAACTGCTTCTCGTCGCGTTTCCCATCGTGTTCATCGGCGGCAGCTTCACCATGTGGGGCGTCCTGATCTTTGCCCCGATTCTCTGGGGCCTGCCGCTTGTCCTTCCCGAATCCGCAGCTCAATTGAAGGACTACATTTACGGCGGTCTTCTGATCGCCGTGCTGATCGTCAGGCCGGAAGGAGTTGTGGGCAAGAAGACGGTGAGAGAGGTGACGCGGTTGTTTCAGAGGCTTTTTCGGCGTGTCACCGGTCATGCACATTAATCATTTAGGAGAAAGGGGTCAGGAAATGAGAAGCATGAAGAATCGAGTGTTTGTGTTTTGCGTGGCGTGCGCCCTGGCGTTTTCATTTTTCCCAGGCGGGGCAGGGGCGGAGCCGGTGGTCAAGGAGTGGAAGATACCCTTCCTGGCCTTCCTCACGGGCCCCTACGCCGGGTTCGGCCTGCAGATCAAGTGGGCCGCCGACGAGGCCGTCAAGGAGATCAACGAAGCCGGGGGAGTCGCGGGGAAGCCCATCGTCATCGAGTACCACGACACCGCCCTGGACCCGGCCAAGGCGGCCACTGAGATGGCGAAGGTGGTCAAGGACAGCATCCTCATCTTCGGGCCCATCGCCGCGACCACGACAAAGGCCGCCATGCCCCTGGCCGTCCGCGAGAAGGCCTTTGCCATGGCCATTGCCTGCGGGCTGGGCGTGAACCTCGAGTTCCACCCGTGGACCATTCACTTCCTGGGGAGACCCGTGGACGTCATCAGGGGCCCGATGCTGAGCTGGGTCAAGCGAAACCCGGACATGAAGTCCGTGGTGCAGTTCACCTGGCCCCTGGACCCCACGTGGGTCGAGTTCGCCAACGCGCAGAGAAGCGTGTTGGAAGGGGCGGGCGTCGAGGTGCTCCCGGACGTGGAGCTGGCCCAGGGGGTGGAAATGTCCTCCGCCGTGGTCAAGGCCATGGCGAAAAAGCCCGACGGTTTTGCCATCGTTGTGGGACCGGTGGAAGCGGCCAAGATCATCAAGGAGCTGGACAAAAGAGGCGTGAAGGACAAGTCAAAAATCATGATCTTCCTCACCGCGGACGATCCGGCCCTGTACGAGGTGGGCAAGGGGTTCCTGGACGGCGCCTATCACTGGAACCAGTTCAACACGAAGAGCGACGAGCCCCGATGGAAGAACCTTTATAACAGGTACAGGGAGGCCTTCCCCGAGTTCACCGAGCCGACAATGGGTGTCGCCCTGTTCTATGACATGGTCTACCTTGCCAAAAAGGCCATCGAAGAGACCGATGTCACGGGCGACCCTTCCAAGCTTGCCGAGGAACGGGTCAAGCTGCGGGATTACTGCAGGGACACAAAAGGGTTCGAGGGCGTCCAGTACACCTTCGACATGAAGGACGGGGTCATCAGCTGTCCTTCCTTCCTGTTCCAGATCCAGAACAACGAAAAGGTGCTGATCGAGTCATTCCCGATACAGTGAGTGAAAAGACAAAACTCTCTGCCTTGAACAGTTCGAAGATGTCAACTTTCGTCATTAGGGCGACGAGTCAGCAGCTTTTCGGCCTGCTCAACAATTGCGACACGGTCTCGAAGGCCGGGATCCAGGAGGTCTTGCGAATACGAGCGGGTTCCCTCCTGGACCCCGGCGTGAGCCGGGGTGCCCACCCTTCACACGGCATGATTTTAAGGTGGAACCCGGACAAAGGAGTTTAGCCATGAAATTTGGATCAGCGGAAAAGGTTTTGCTGAACGGAAAGGTCGTTACGGTGGACAACGCGTTTTCCATTGCCGAGGCAGTCGCCGTGAGGGACGGAAAGATCCTCGCGGTCGGGAGCAATCGTGAGATCCGCGAGCTCATGGACAGGGACACGGAGGAGCTGGACCTTGGCGGCAAAACAGTGCTTCCAGGCATCATCGATTCACACATCCACGTTGCGGCCTGGTCCACAACCCGTCCGCCGCTTGCCCTGGACCTGAGTTATCCCCATGTGAAATCCATCAGCGACGTCGTGGCCCTTGTCAGGGAAAAGGCGGCCGAGCTCCCCAAGGGGGAATGGATCCGCGGGTTCGGGTGGGACGAGAGCTACTTCGATGAGTGGATCCAGGATCACAACCGCCGCCCCACGCGCTGGGACCTGGATGCGGTCAGCCCGGACCACCCGGTCAGCTTCAGCGACTTCACCGGCGGGCACATCTTCTGGGTCAACAGCAAGGCCCTGGAAATTGCCGGGATCGACAAGGACACGCCCGACCCCGACGGCGGGGACATCATCCGCGACCCGGAAAGCGGCCAGCCCACAGGACTCTTGAACGAGTTCGGGGCGACCCGCCTGATCATGAAAATTCTCCCGCGGTGGAAACCCGAGCAGTGGAGGGCCGGGTTGCTGGCGTCGTTCAAGGAGTTGAACCGCCTGGGGATAACGAGCGTCACGGAACCGGGTGTGGGGCCCAACACCTTCCTCGGCGGCGGGGAGCTGCCCAACGAGCTCATATCGCTCTACAACTCCCTTCACCGGGAGGGCCTCCTGACCGTGAGGGTGAGTCTTCTCCTGGGTTTTGCCGACTGGCTCACCCCGGGCATCCTGAGCCTGGACGGCATGAAGGAATACCTGGACTTTGTGGCGACAAACACCGGCTTCGGCAACGAGTGGCTCAAGATCGCGGGAATGAAACTCGGCTCCGACAGCATGCCCTTGAACAAGACGTCCTGGATGTGGGAGGAGTACGTGGGAGGGGGCAACGGCCACCTCCTTTCGAAAGGAAAGGACAACGAGGAGCGCTACGACGAGCTCGTCAACATGATCAACTACGCGTCGAAGCGGCGCTTCAAGATAGGCGTGCACTCCACGGGGGACAGGGCCATAGACGCAGTGGTGGACGGTTTTGTCAAGGCGCTGGAAGAGGACCCCTGGGATGCGAGGCACTACGTGATCCACGCGGATTTCGCCACGCCCGAATGCGCCGAAAGGATGGCGAAACACGGCATCGGCGTTTCGGTCCAGTCGCTCATCAAGCAGCAGATCTCGGACCTGGAGGAGGGCATCGTCGGCCCGGAGCGCGCCGCTTACGAGTGGCCCTTGAAAACGCTCCTCCGGGCGGGCGTCCACGTGGCGAACTCCTCGGACGCCCCCGTGATCTACCCCAACTGGAAGGTCGGGATCGAGGCGGCGGTGACCCGGGAGTCCAAGGCATCGGGCAAGGTCAGCGGCCCGGAGGAGTGCCTCACGCGGGAGGAGGCCATAAGGACATACACCATTGAAGGCGCGTGGATGGATCACTCGGAAGACGTCAAGGGGTCCCTGGAGCCTGGAAAGGTCGCCGATCTGTGCGTGCTGGACCGGGACATCCTCTCCGTGGACGTTCACGACATCGGAAGCATCGACACGGTGATGACCATGGTGGGAGGGAAGGTGGTTTATCAGTCTGAATCCTGATGCCCCGATCCTCTCCCGAGCAAGGGTTTTCCCCGGTCAGGCAAGAGGCTCTCGCAGCGAGTACCTTCGGGCGAACAGGGCCTTCCATTACAAAAAAACAAACCCTGCCGATATTGAAGAAGGTTCTTTATCGGCAGGGTTCGTGGTTTTTGCCGGCCCCGGCGTACGGGTAAGCGCCGCGCTACTTCTTGTCAAAATTATCCAGTTGTTCGGCTTCCCTGAGCTTTTCAACATCGATTTTGTCTTGCAACCTGCCGCTTGCCTCCTTTGATTTAATGAGATCGGATCGTGATATAAAAGGAAGTACCAAGTCATCCAATTCAACCAATTCTCTGTTTTTCCAAGCTTCTTCAAACTCAATCCCTGGAATGGACATCATAATATCAACTCTCAAAGGAGGCCTTCCCATCTGGTAAAAATATCCTTTGTGTGCGAAATTATCTGAAGTAAGGTTTTCCAGTGGCGCGCCAAATTCTTTTAAGGCGGAGTAAACACCTTTTGCATTATCTTGATCCGTCGCTATAAACACATCAAGGTCTTTGGTGAAACGAGGTTCACTGTATTTCATAACTGCGTAGCCGCCGACTATGAGATATCGAATTTCATGCTTTTCGAAAACTTTCATCAGTTCTCTGAAGTCTGGACTCGTCAGCATTTCTTCCTCGGATTAATAAATAATCGATTAACATTTCCTTTACCGCCTCGAAGATGGCAAGATCTCCTTGGGATTGCCAAAAGCGTATATCAAACAAGCGGTTATCATCCGATATACGCTGATATTTTTCTTTTATCTTTGTTTTCTGCACTCTTTGTCCCGTTCCTGTCACCTCTGGGGGTATTCTGTGCCCCAAGTTTAAATTCCAGTCCTACAATCGCTTTGGTCTCTATACACTGTCGGCAAAGTTTATCCCGTGGACAGCGGGATTGCAAATACCATGTGGTGAACGGAAGTGTCGAACGTTAAATTTTTGAATAACCCCCTCTGAATTATCCGAACTCAACGGGCCCGCGCGGGTGCGCGGGCCCCTGGAAGGCGGTGTGTCAACTCATTGGATCAGGCCCCCGGCGGCGGCCCGGCCGGCATGGGCAGTGGAATCCCCTGAAAGACCACCTGGGCCATGACCCCAAACATGGGATGGGGGACCAGCCGGGTGGCCACGTCCAGGACCGCCGGCTTTCCGGATTCAAAGGCCCTGTCCAGGGCGGGCCGGATGTCCTCGGCATTCTCCACGCGCTCGCCGTGGCAGCCGAACCCCCTGGCAATCTCCGCGTAGTTGGAGCAGGTCAGATCCTGATCGATGCCGTCATTGGCGTTTTCCCCGTAAAAGGCCAGCTGACCGGCCTTGCACATGCCCCATCCGCCGTCATTGTTGATCACGTGAACCACGGGCAGATTGTGCCGCGCGGCGGTCTCCAGCTCCTGCAGGGTCATGCCGAAGGCCCCGTCCCCGCAGAAATTCACCACGGGGCGCTCTGGAAAGGCCAGCTTGAAGGCGTTGCAGAAAGGCTGCCCGCAGCCCAGGTGGCCTCCGCCCGCGAAAAAGAACCTCCGCCGCGGATCCAGGGCCCCGAGATAGGTGAAGCCCCAGAGCAGGACCATGCCCCCGTCAATGGTCACCATGGCGTCTTTCCCTGAAAGGTACTCCCCCACCTCCCTGGCGAGCCTGCCCATGGTGATGGGCCCGGCCTTTTCACCCAGCATGGGCTCCAGGCTCTTCAGATAGTCCCGGTATGTCTCCGAAAGGCCGTGAACCCACCCTTCATCGGCCTTGCCCTTTCCGCGCCGGTCTTTGAGTGTGGAGACCAGGTCGTCCAGCACGGACCCGGCGTCCCCGGCAATCCCGATCTCGATCGGGACCTTTTTCCCGAGCTGAGTCGGGTCCGCGTCGATCTGGATGATTTTTTGCCTGGAGGGGGCGGGCATCACAGGGGGTTTCCCCAGTCCCATCCATGAGGAGAAATGGCAACCCACCGCCACAAGGACATCCGCTTCCTGGAGCGCCCGCATCACGCCGTTGCCTCCCAGCCAGCCTCCGTCACCGAAAAAGTGCGGGTGCAGGGAGGAGACGCACCCGGAGCCCATGGGGGTCGTGGTGGCGGCGGCGCCCAGGGTGTCCGCGAGGTCTCGGAAGGCGTCCCAGGCCCCGGAAGCGACCACGCCCCCGCCGGCCACCAGAAGGGGTCTTTCCGCGTCCAGGAGCATTTGAGCAGCCTTTTCTATCATGCTTTGATCTCCCCTTGGGCGGCCCATGGGGCGGTAGTTAGCCGGGGCCGGCAGGTCTTCCGCCTCCCCCTTCTGGAGCAGGATGTCCAGGGGGACATCCAGGTGCACCGGTCCGGGCTTTCCGGTCAGGGCCTCCCTGAAAGCCCTCTGAACGAGTTCGGGGATTCGCGACCACTGGTGAACCGCGGCATTCCACTTGGTGACTGGTTTGTAGAAGGCAAAGGAGTCCATCTCCTCGAGGGCTCCGACACTCGGGTAGCTGAGGTGGCTCTGCACATTGGCCGTGACGGCCAGGACCGGCACACTGTCCATGTGGGCCTCGTAGAGCCCCGCGGCCAGGTTGGCGACACCGGAGCCCACGGTGGCGCAGCAGGCCCCGATCCGGCCCGTGGCCCTGGCCGATCCGTCCGCCATGTGGGCCGCGTTCTCCTCGTGCCGGGTTGAAAAGAATTCGATGCCGTCCTCGTTACGTAGGGCCTCCACCAGCGCGATGACGCCGTGCCCGCTGATACCGAAGACGCGATCCACGCCCTCCTTACGGAGGGCCTTCACCAGGACTTCCGCCCCTGTGAGTGCTCCCATGTTCCAGCCTCCTTTTGATTGGTCCCGAAGGTTTTGTGGTTTGCGACCAGGAATTCTGTCTTTATTTAAGCCGGAAGGGATTCCAGGATCAATATCACGAAAGTTACATTTTTTCGGGAAATCGGTTTCCGAGGACCCCTCAAGGATCGGATACCGGATGCTCTTGATTTCGGGGCATGCTTCGATATAATCGGTTGCATCCGCGATTTTTCAGCGCCGCGATTATTCAGACTGGACAGGGAAATGCAATCCGCTAGCCTTCCTTCAGACCGCATGCCGGAAATGATGGAATTCGCCCGTGTGGCAGCGCTGTCCCGGGACCTCGAATCCCTGCGGACGGACACCCTGCACCTGATTCGCCGGGTTTTCCGCTCGGAAAGCACCATCCTCTGGCTCATGGGCCCGGGCAAAAGGGCCGTCGAACCCATCGAAGCAAACGTGCAGAAACAATTCTTTCCCATGTACAGGGATTACTACTACAGAAAGAATCCTTTCGACCCCGTCAATATGGGGGGCTTCAAGGGCACGACCCTCACACTGGAACAGATTCTTCCTTACCGTGAGTTTCAAAAAACCGAATACTACAATGATTTTATCAGACCCCAGAAGATCCGCAGGCAGATGGTCGTGTACATCCGCGTGGGCGGCGAACTGACGTCCCTGATATGCACCCACAGGTCCCGGGACCGGAGATTCACGAGGGAAGACAGGGCCGCCGGAGACCTTGTTTCGTCCCACCTGTCCGCTGCTTTTGAACGTATACAGATGTTCGAGGAAGTGGAGAAAAAGGGAAGCTTCCTTCAGATGGTCCTCGACTGCACGGATACGGGGATCGCGGTGCTCGACCTGGAGAAGAGACCCATCTTCATGAACAAGAAAGCGGCTGTTATCTGTGCCGGGATCAGAAAAGAACCCCTGCCGCTGCCGGTGAACCGCGACGAGTTTGTCATTCCGGAGCCCGTGCTGAAGGACTGTGAATTGGTCGGAAAAATCCACGAGCACGGTCGACGAGCCGGCGGGGACACCCGCGCCGCCAAAAAGCGGGTCATGCAGGTCTCCTCCCTGGAAAAATACCTTTTCCGTTCAAGGATCGTGGACGACCCCCTGACCGGCTTCGGTCACCCGGTTTTTCTGGTGACCATGGAGACACTCCCCGTGCACCCGGAAATCAATGAGGATGCCGTCAGGAAGGGTTACAACCTCACCAAACGGGAAACCGAGATCGTGACTTACATCTTCAGGGGTTTCAGGAATGCGGAGATCGCGGAAAGGCTGTTCATCAGTGAAGGGACCGTCAAGAACCACCTTCGAAACATCTTTGAAAAGGCCGGTGTGAAAAACCGCACCGGTCTGATCCACAAGGTTTTGTCCTGCTGAGGCGATGCCCGAAGAACAATGCCGTCCCCGTGACCGGCGTCATGGGAAGTGATTTTTCTGACTCGAGGCCTGTCTAAATGGATATATCCGTCATATTGCTGTTGATATATGTTTTATCGGCATTGGGATTTTCTTTTGTTTGTTCTGTTTCGGAGGCGGTCATTCTGAGCATCACTCCCAGCTTCATCGAAAGCCAGAAAGCCGAGCACCCAAGGCGGGCATTACTGCTGAGGGGGGTGAAGCAGGACAATTTGGATCGATCCCTCGCGGCCATTCTCACCCTGAACACGATAGCGCACACGGTCGGCGCCATCGGCGCGGGAGCGCAGGCCAATGTCTTGTTCGGCAGCGCCTGGTTCGGCGTGTTTTCCGCGGTGATGACCCTGATGATCCTTTTTCTCAGCGAGATCGTGCCCAAAACCATCGGCGCCATCTACTGGCCGCGGCTGGCGGGGCCGACCGCCCTGTTTGTGAAAGGTCTCGTCAATACCCTTTATCCGATGGTGTGGGTTTCCGAGAGACTCACGAAACTCATAGCAGGCCGAAAAGAAGCACACATATCCAGCCGCAAGGAGTTCATCGCCATGGCGCGGGTCTGTGAACAGGCGGGTCAAATCAACGACGAAGAGGCACGGATCATCCGCAATCTCTTTCGTTTCGAATCGCTCAAGGTCAGGGACATCATGACGCCTCGCACGGTGATCTCCGCTCTGGCGGAGGACACGACCCTCGGGGAGGCAACGGCCCAACTGACCCAGAGTCCGTTTTCCCGCGTCCCGGTATACAGAAAGGACATCGACGACATATCCGGCTTTGTGCTCAAGGATGATGTCCTGTCGGCAGCCGAAGTCCGGAAGGAGGAAAGGCTCGAGTCCCTGAAGCGCGAGATCCTTGCGGTTCCTGAGACCGCGTCCCTGTTCATGCTCATGAAACAGATTTTCGAAGATCCTCAGCACATTGCCGTTGTCGTGGATGAGTATGGAGGAACGACGGGACTGGTGACCATTGAAGACCTTGTGGAGACCCTCTTGGGAGTGGAAATCATGGATGAGCTCGATCACATCGAAGACATGCGCGGGTTGGCCAGGAAGCTGTGGAGGGAACGCATCAAACGGCTGGGAATTGAAGATAAAGACCTGTCATAGAAGAAGCCTTCTAAACAGACGCCGGCCCTCGCCCACGCGGGAGCGGGCGTCCGGAGGAGAAATCCCCTGAAGTTTTATCCTTCCATCCTGGGTTACCTGGCGCAGGACGAGAGCGTCAAGCGAAACCTGCGTGTCCTTTTCAAGTTCTCCCTGGTTTTGTGTCTCCTGGTTGGTGTTTACAGCATCGCATTCCACTTTCTCATGGCCCTGGAGGGAAAGGATTATTCCTGGATCACCGGCGTCTACTGGACCCTCACGGTCATGACCACGCTGGGTTTCGGGGACATCACCTTTCACACGGACCTGGGCCGGACCTTTTCCATCGTGGTCCTCCTCACCGGGGTGGTCTTCCTCCTCACCATGCTTCCGTTCACTTTCATCAAGTTCTTCTACGCGCCGCTCATCGAGGCCGAAGCCAGGAACCGGGCGCCCAGGGAACTCCCGCCGGAGACCCGGGACCACATCATCCTCACCTCCTATGACCCGGTGACCGCGGCGCTCATTGAAAAACTGAGAAATCACAAGTACGAGTACGTCCTGATCGTGGGCGATCTCCAGCGCGCGCTCGAGCTCCATGACATGGGGTTTCGGGTCGCGGTCGGGGAGATCGACGATCCCTCGACGTACCGGAAAATGCGCATTGACAAGGCCCTGCTGGTGGTTGCCACCAATCAGGACGAGATCAACACCAATGTCGCTTTTACCGTCCGGGAGCTCAACGAGCTCGTCCCGATCACCACGACGGCCGACTCGCCCTATTCGGTGGACATCCTCGAGATGGCGGGCAGCACAAGGGTGCTGCAGCTCCATGACATGCTGGGCCGTTCCCTGGCCACGTGGACCATAGGCGGGGACTGCCGTTCAACGGTCATCAGCCGATTCGATGAATTGATCCTGGCCGAGTTCCCGGCGCTGGGGACACCGCTGGTCGGCAAGATGCTCGCCGAGTGCCGTCTCAGGGAGGAGTACGGCTTGAGCGTGGTGGGTATCTGGGAGCGCGGTCAGTTCAGCATCCCCACGGCTGGAAGCACAATCCAGGAAAACAGCGTCCTGGTGCTTGCAGGGACCGAAGAAAGCCTCGCCGCCTTTGACGACGTCTATTCCTTTTACCACGTCTGCCGCCTGACCGAAAACCCGGTCCTCATCATCGGGGGCGGGCGGGTCGGCCAGACCATTGCGGGGCGGTTCCAGGAGAGGGCGATCCCTTATCTGATCGTGGAGAAGAATCCGCGAAAGGCCCGGCAGGGAGACGAGTATGTCCTTGGTGACGCAGCCGACATCCGCACGCTGCAAAGGGCCTGGGTCGAGCAGGCCCCGGCCGCCCTCCTGACAACCCACGACGACGCCACCAACATCTATCTCACCAAGTACCTGAGAAGCCTGAGGCCGGACATGCAGATTCTCAGCCGGGCGAGTCTGGAGCGCAACGTGTCCACCCTTCACCGCGCGGGCGCGGATTTCGTCATGTCGTACTCCACCCTGGGCGCTACGGCGATTTTTAATTATCTCAGGAAAGAAGAGACCCTCATGCTTGCCGAGGGGCTGAACGTTTTCCGGCTTTCGGCCCCTCCTCCGCTCGTGGGCAAGAGCCTTGTCCAATCCGGAATCCGTGAAAAAACAGGCTGCTCCGTGGTCGCGGTGAAGTCGAATGGCGAGATGTCGATCAACCCGGACCCCCTGGCGTCCATAAAGCAAAACGCCGAACTGGTGTTGATCGGAAGCTACGAGGGCGAGGAGAAGTTTCTCAACTGGACCAAAGGATAGCGGTCCCCGACCCATGTCCCGCGCGCCCTGGATGGCGGCTTTCGGCACTGTCCGCGCTTATTTGTGAGGGATGATCTCCTGTCCGCGGGAGCTGAAGGAAACCCCCTGCTGCTGCTGCGTGCCGATCATTATGGATTCCACTATGGGTGGGTTGACCGGTCTGTCTGATTCCCAATTGACGATGAAATTGGCCCCCGAGCCTCCGCTCCTGTCGGTCTCCGGCACGACGTATCGAAGGGTATCCAGCGGCTTCAGGATCTTCGGCTCATCCACATAGTGTTTCAGCAGTTTTCCCTGGGTTTCGTAGTAGTCGATGACCGTGATCCTTATGGGGAAATGGGTGTCTATGTTTCGGATGCTCAAGGTCACTGTCAGTAAGAAGGGTTTTTCGTTGTCCCCGCTGTATATGTGCGAATAGGCGGGGACATAAATGGTCTGCCCGCCCGAAAGGCCTGGGGACTCTTCAGCGCCTGTCGAGAGCGGCGGAAAACCACAGAGAAACAGCAGGGCCCAGGCTGTCAAAAAAAATATGTTCCTTTTCATAGTCCCTCCAAAACCCCCATGAACGAAGAAAGGTGGGGTCAAGAGTAAGTGTAGGCACTTGGTGAACCGCGGATCAGGAGTTCACCGCTTGCGGCCTCTTCAAAGACGCCGGCCTCTTCAAGGATTCGAGTGACCCTCTCGAGCTGTCCCTCGGGGATGCACATGTTGCACGCCTCCCTTGCGGAGGACATCCCCTTGGGTTTGAGGTCCTGTGGGCAATAGTGCTTCAGCCTGCTGATCGTCGCCCCGCTCGTCCCCGCCTTCATGGCCTCCTTTGCGAAAAATTTTCCTGTCCCCTCATTGCATATGAGGATCACGTCCGCGAGGTTTTTCAGATAAAACCTGGAGTCGACCATCAGCACCTGCCGATCCGAACGCCTTCTCCAGCCCACGTCCCCCTTCAATTCGTCAAGCGTGGCGATCATCTGCTCCACGCTGGCGACATGCCTCCTGAACCCCTGGGTGATCCGGGTGTCCACGACCCCTTTCCTGATGGGGTAAAGGAACAGAAAGCCCTTGCCCGGGAGATCCAGCTCCCCGGCCTGGATCATCATTCGCATGACCGTTTCCGAATCGTGGGGGTTGAGTGCGAGGTGGATGATCTCCTTCTGGGAGGGGATGGCCACCCGGAGCAGGCCCAGCTTGTCCCTGATCCCCGTACCGCTGCCGAAGGAGATCGCGGGCACTCCCGAGCCCATGTCAAGGGCGACACGCGCCACCTTGTTGCCCTCCCCCCGCTGCACGATACAGCAGAGACCCACGAGTGAGGAGGGTTTTCTGGTGATGTGATCCAACGCATAGTCGATCTCGCTCCCATAACGATATTCGTGAGGGCTGATCAGGGTGACCTCCTCGGTGAAGACCGAGCCGCGACCGGGAAATGTCAGTTCACCATTTTTGATGACCAGCTCCAGGGCCTGGTTTTCCTGCGAGGGGTCCGTAAAAAAGATCACGATGTCGGCAAGCTCCTCGATGAGCTTGAAAAAGTGAATGAGCCCCAACCCTCTCCTTTTCTCCTGCAAGCCGATGGTCCGGGCCGGCGCCATGTACCACTCGGTCAAACCCGAGGAGGAGAGATGCTGCACGAGGGCCTTTGAGAGGCTCCTCTTGACAATGGCGGTCACCTTGATCAGCTTCAAACCGTCCACGTTCACAGGACCCCTCCCTTGGGAGCATCCACGGAAGTCCCTTTCAATACGGCCCTCTGCGCTTTGCTCACCCTGAGTCCCATGAAAAGGACCGTCACAATGGGACACACGGAGGCCATGGCGAGTATGCCGAACCCCTCCACGACCCCGATCTGGTTGCCTATCCCCAGCCCCATGGCAAGGACCAGGGGGACGGTGATCGGCCCGGTCGTGACCCCGGCGCTGTCCCAGCCGATGTTGACGAATTCCTCTGTCGAGAACCTTGTGAAAAAGAGGAGGAGCAGGTACAGGGGCCCCAGGAGCCAGAAAATGGGGATTGCAAAAATGACCTTCAGCACCCCCAGGGCAATGCCCGACCCCACCCCAAGGGCGACTGAATGCATGAGAATGTTCTTCTTGAAAACGCCCACCGTGATCTCTTCCACGGTGAGGCCCAGGGCGTTGAGCGCCGGCTCGGCCAGGGTGGCCCCGTACCCCATGACCAGGCCGAACAGCAGGACCACGAGAATTCCGGCGAAACCGTTCTCACGCCCGAAAAGCGGCCCCTTGTGCGGGATGTATGCATAACTCCCGGACTCAGCGTCCAGCAGACTCTCGTCAAAGGGCAGGGACTCTATGCGGTTGCCGTCTTTCAGAAAAAAGAACCTGTGCTCTTTCCCGTCCTTGTCAACAGCGGTCTGCACGCAATGTTCGTCAAAGTTCCTTATGGTCTGTGTTTGCTCGGGAAGAGCGATGGCCTTGAAAGAGGCGGGGAGTCTCTCCCCGACCTGGCCCCCGAGCCTCGCAAGCCCCGTTTCTATGCCGATGTTGAACAAAATCATGCCGGCAAGCGAGAGCCCGATTCCGAGGACCACCTCGTCGGCCTGAGGGAGTCTCTCTCTCAAGATCCCCACCAGGACCAGAAGCAGAAACAGGGCAAGAGGGACAATGGCCTGAAAGGCGAGGAACGTGTTGCGGCCCGTGAGTTTCAGGAAGCCCCGCCCCTTGACGGCAGCGGCCGATGCCGCGGTCTGGTCGCCTCCGTTCGCCGAACGGGGGATCAGCAGAAGCTGCTGGTCTCGGGTGCCCTTTGAAACCACCCAGTCCCTGAAGGCCCCGGGGTCCTTGCCGAACACCTCCTGCCTTGCTGTCTGGTCGCCTTCGAGGGATTTGAGGAATTCAAGCATCCCCACCTTGCCCCGGTCAAAGCAGGCGATTTGCTCCTCCTCGGATCCATTCCGGAAGGCATAGCCCAGCATGTCGTTTTGGTTCCGGAAAATGGGGACAATTTTTCCCCTGTTGTCGGGATTGTAAAAATCCGCGCGGCTCATGGGGTTAGGTGCCCCTGATCCCAGGAAGATGCCGAGAATGAGAACGCTCAGGATCGGGAAGAGAGATGCCAGGGTGACCACGCCGAACCCGGTGCTCTCCGCCCCGTCCCGGCTCACCACCCGGCAGACGCCGATCCCTAGCGCCAGCACCAGGGGAACAGTGACAGGACCGGTTGTCACGGCTCCGCAATCCCAGGAGAGCCCGCATATGGCCGAGAGCTTCGGGTCCATGTAAGCCCAGCCCGTGAGCGCGAGGAGGGCTAGGACGAGGATGTAGATAAAGGGCTTCAGCGACCAGCCATAAAGGTACCGCATCATCCCGAACACGACGGCAAGCCCGACCCCGGCTCCAACCGCATAGATCAACAGATGAGGATGGGTGTTGAGCATCATGAAAAGCAGCGGAGCCTCCCATGGCAGCACGCCCGACCCGGCGCTCTTGAGAATCCCTATGGCGGGCTCGGCAAAGGTGGCGCCCACACCCAGGACAAAGGAGAGCAAAAGGATGACCTTTGCACTCATTTTTTCGGGTAGTTTGAGCCCTATGACTTCGCCGAGGGGCATCAGGCCCAGGATGAGCCCCTCCATGAACAGGGCCAGGCCCACGATGACCAGGGCCAGCCCCAGGGCGATCGTTGAGGCCTCGACAATTCGAATCCCCAGAACAATGGTCTGGAAAAAGAAAAGATAAAGAACAATGAGCGCGACCGATCGGACCTGCTCCAGCAGCTTCTTTTTGACATAAGGAAAGAGAATGAAAAAAACCTGCTTAAAGCCGATCTTTGGCTTTTCCCAGGACCTCTCATGCAGCGACATATCAACAATCCTCGCCAGTATGACTTCTATCGGCAGCTTTCATTGAGTTTCGGAGCAACGTACTCACACAAAACCATATCAATTTCGACATGGCGGTTCTTTTGTCAGATAGATATTATTAGGGTAAATAATTTGACAAAAGGGAAATGCGATATTGCGGATTATCCAAGCTGTCTTTCAAATAGAAAACAGGTTTCCAGTTCACATCCACCCTGGACTCTTTTTTCTGAATTTGTTTTTCTATCAGCTGCGTCCCGGCAGAGGCCCCTTTGGCTGTGCATCCTCAACAGGGCTCAGCCTTGCGATTTGCGCCGATTGTAGAGAGGTTTCACCCAAATATCCAGCAGAATCTTGTCTCGCACACAACGAAAATGTGTGCTATGAGGCGGTGTAAAAAGAGATATTCAAACCAGGAAGGAAGTTGGCAATCATGGAAGGCCGGAAAAGTAGGACCGCGACACCCGCCATTGTGTCGCTGACGCTGAAAAAACTGTGGGTTTCCTTCAAGGATCTTCTGCCCATCATTTGTGTGATCGCCTTCTTTCAGGTTTTCGTGCTCAAGCAGCCCCTTCCCGACATTATGAATGTGATTTTCGGGGGTATCCTGGTCGTCCTGGGGCTCATGCTCTTTGTTCAAGGGTTGGAGATGGGCCTCTTTCCCATCGGGGAGACCATGGCCCAGGCCCTGGCGCGCAAGGGCAGCCTGTTGTGGCTTTTGACATTTGCCTTTCTGCTGGGATTTTCCACCACGGTGGCGGAGCCGGCCCTGATCGCCGTTTCTGCCGAAGCCTCGGAGATCGCCGCGGGAGGTGGGCTGATTTCCTCGTCAAGGGAATCCATGAAGAGCTATGCCATGGGACTGCGGCTGTCGGTGGCCTTTTCGGTGGGGATCGCCATTCTGGTCGGTGTGCTTCGGATCCTCCGCGGGTGGCCCCTTCACTACCTCATCATAGGCGGTTACATCCTGGTGATGATCATGACCCTCTTTGCCCCTCACGAGATCGTGGGGATCGCCTATGACGCGGGCGGGGTGACAACCTCCACGGTCACGGTTCCCCTGGTGGCCGCCCTCGGGGTGGGGCTTGCTTCCATAATCAAGGGAAGGAGCCCCTTGCTGGACGGGTTCGGGCTCATAGCCTTTGCATCGCTGCTGCCCATGATTTTCGTGATGGGCTACGGCGTGGTTGTTTTCAACTGACGGCGGGAAGGGGGAAAATGAATTTTATCATTGATGCCGGCGGGGTGTTGCTGACGACGATTCGGGACATTCTCCCGATTCTCACACTGATAATCATTTTTCAACTGCTGGTCCTGCGGCAGCCCATTCCGCACCTGCGGCGCCTCATTGTGGGCGGCGTGTATGTTGTTGTCGGGCTCGCCCTGTTCCTCATCGGGCTGGAAAAGGCCTTGTTTCCAGTGGGCAGGATCATGGCCGCCCAGCTTTCCGATCCAAGCTTCCTGGGCGGCGGCGATGCCGTGCTGACGGACTGGACCGTATACGGATGGGTCTATTTGTTCGCGGCTCTCATCGGCTTTTCGACAACCATCGCGGAGCCGTCCCTGTTGGCCGTGGCGCTCAAGGCGGGTGAAGTCTCGAGCGGCGTCATCAGCCCCTGGGGCTTGAGGATCACCGTGGCGTTCGGAGTGGCCGCGGGGATTTCGCTGGGGGCGTTTCGCATCGTCACGGGGACGCCGCTGCAATATTACATACTCGCGGGATACATCGTCGTTGTCCTGCAGACATTCACAACCCCCAAGAAGATGATCCCGCTTGCATACGATTCCGGCGGCGTCACCACCTCGACAGTCACGGTGCCGCTTGTCGCCGCCCTTGGCCTGGGGTTGTCGGAGGCGGTCCCCGGTCGTAATCCGGCGCTGGACGGCTTCGGCCTCATTGCCTTTGCAAGCCTCTTTCCGATCATTACCGTGATGGGGTATGCTCAGGTCACCCACTGGCTCGCACGCCGCAGCCTCAAGAAAAGCTCGAGAGGAGAAGATCGATGAAATTCAAAATTGTTTTCGCCCCGGTCAAGACGCACAAAACCGATGACATCGTGGATGCGGCCAAGGCTGCGGGTGCAACGGGCGCAACCATCATACCCGCCCGGGGCACCGGCATGCGGGAGGCAAAGACGTTTTTCGGGCTGACGCTGGAAGACCAGACGGACATTGTGATGTTCCTGCTCGAGGAACACATTGTGAGGCCGGTCCTGGAGGCCGTCAAAAAGGCGGGTGAATTCGACAAGCCTGGAACGGGCATCGCGTTTGTGATGCCGGTTGAAGACGTGATCGGGCTCGAAAGCCAGATGGAGAAGTTCAAGGAGGAAGTACGGGACAAGTACCTGTAGATTATTCTGTTCAGGGTTTATATTTCGCGGATGACAAAGGAGGGGTTATGCCTGCGCCGAACAAACGGGCAAGAGATGTCATGCTCAAGGAAGTCCTGAGTATCGATGGAATGGCGTCTGCCAGGGAAGCCGCCGCCGAAATGCGTTCCCACCAGGCCGCTGAACTCTTGGTGGCCAAGCGCAACGAGGAGGACGCCTGGGGTATTGTCACGATAATGGATCTGGTCAACGGTGTTATCGTACCGGGCCATGACGCTGAAAATGTTTTTGTCTATGAAATTATGACCAAACCCGTCATCACAGTCCCGGCGGAAATGGACATTCGCTATGCCATACGCCTCATGCAGCGCATAGGAGTCCGCCGCGCCCCGGTCGATGACAAGGGTGAGATCGTCGGCATGCTCAACTTGTCCAGTCTGATCTTGAACAACGATATCTTGTAAGTTGACATGATGTGGCCATTTTCTTACCATCAGCCCCGATTTGCTGTTGGAGCCGGTGGACGACGCGATATTCAGACGTGAAAGGATGAAAAGGAGGGTTTTATGAAGAGAGGCAGGTTTGCGGGGGCTTATCCAGGATGGAGGTCTTTTGTTTTGTTTACCTTGTTGTCCGGTCTTTTCCTTTTTCCCGCTTTCACCCATGGACAGGAGACCAAGAAGGATCTACCCCCCAGGCAGATCACGATTGCCTCGGAATATCCCAAGATCGTCGTGCCCCAGGATGAAGGCGTGAGCGTCGAAATGATCGTCGCAAACGGGGGCAGGCAGGGCGAAACCGTTGATCTTTCCATCACCTCGATCCCCAAGGGCTGGAAGGCGTGGTTCAGGACGTACAACTTCAAGATCGGCGGGGTGTATGTGGAGAGCGACAGCACCAAGAACGTCACCTTCAAGGCCGAGCCGGAAGAGGGGCTCGAGACCGGCACCTACGTTTTTCCCGTGACCGCGCGGACCAGGGACGGGCTGCTCGCCTCATCAAGCGAGCTGATCGTGGTTGTGGAGGGGAAGAAGAAGGAGAAGCAGAGCCAGGGGGTCGAGATCACCACCTCCTATCCTGTGCTCAAGGGGCCCACGGACGCCAGGTTCGAATTCTCCCTCGACGTGGAGAACAAGACCGACAAGGAGGCCATTTTCAACCTGGCCTACGACGCCCCCAAGGATTGGGAGGTCAATTTCAAGCCCTCCTATGAGGACAAGTACTTTTCGAGCCTGCGGATAAAACAGGGCCAGAGCCAGTCCATGGCGGTGGAGGTGAAACCCTACGCACTGGCCGAACCCGGGGAATATCCCGTCAAGGTGAAGGTTGCCTCGGAAAACGCCAACGGCGATGTGTCCCTGATGATCGTCCTCACCGGCACATACAAGCTGATGGCCGGCACCGCGGACGGACTGCTTTCCCTGAACGCCACCCAGGGAAAGACCGCCGGCAGGTCCTTCTACGTCAAAAACGATGGGTCGGCGGCACAGAACGGCATTGAATTCATTTCCTTCAAGCCCGAGAACTGGGAGGTGGAGTTTTCACCGGAGAGGATAGACACCCTCCCCCCGGGTGAGCTGAAACAGGTGGAGATGAAGATCACCCCGGCGGAACAGGCCCTGGTGGGGGATTACTCGGTCAACGTGGGTGTGAAGGGTGAAAAGGGCTCGGAAGACCTGGAGTTCAGGGTCACCGTGCGGGCGTCGGCGGCCTGGGGCTGGGTGGGCATGGCGATTATCATTCTGGTGATAGCAGGCCTCGTTTTCCTGTTCGTGCGCCTGGGGAGGCGATAGTCATGCACGATGGTCAAGTGATCGAGGCCTTAGGCCTCACAAAGGTCTATGCCGGCCGGACCGCCGTCAACAGGCTGTCCTTCAGTGTCCGCAGAGGGGAGATCTTCGGGTTTCTCGGCCCCAATGGGGCCGGTAAGACGACCACCCTGCTCATGCTCCTGGGGCTGAGCCGCCCTTCGGCCGGGTCGGCCCGGGTCTGCGGGATCGACCCGATCCGGAAGGCCCGGGAAGTGAAGTCCATGGTGGGGTATCTGCCGGAAAACGTGGGGTTCTACCAGGGGATGGACGCGGTTCAGAGCCTGGAATACGTCGCCGACCTCAACGGCATCGACAGGGAAAAGACCCGCCGGAAGATACCCGAGGTCCTGGAGACGGTCGGCCTCTTCGATGAGAGGCGCAAGAAGACGGGGGCTTATTCCCGGGGAATGAAACAGCGCCTGGGCATTGCCGAAGTCCTCCTCAAGGACCCCGAGGTGATGTTCATGGACGAGCCCACGCTGGGGCTGGACCCGGACGGCGCCCGCAGGATGACGGATTTGATCCGGACCCTCAACAGGGAAAGAAACATCAGCGTGATCCTTTCGTCCCATCATCTCCACCATGTCCAGAAGATCTCCCACCGCGTGGGCATTATGATCAAGGGCGAGATGGTCGCGGAGGGCGGGATGGATCTGCTTGCCAGGGAAAAGCTGGGTGTCGATGGAAAGGACTACAGCTTGGAAGAGCTCTACATGAAATACTTCCAGGAGGTCTGATGATGCAAGGTGTGTCCGCGGTTTACAGGAAGGAACTCTCCGACCAGTTCAGCAGCTACCGCTTCGTGATCCTTTTTGCGCTGATCGCCATGGTCGGTTTCATCACCAGCTACATGGCGGGGATCCATCTCAGGGAGAGCCTGGAGGGCGTGGCCAAGCCCAGGTTCGTCTTCCTGATGCTCTTCAACACCACCGGCGCTCTCTTTTCCCTGGTGCAGTTCGTGGCCTTTTTCGGGCCGCTCATAGGGATCGTCCTGGGCTTTGACGCAGTGAATCGCGAAAGGAGCGACGGGACTCTCATAAAGATCGTGTCCCAACCTATCTATCGGGACTCGGTCATCAACGGTAAATTCCTCGCCGGGGTGGCGACCATCGGCATCATGCTGTTGTCCATCGTCCTGGTGATCACAGGACTCGGCCTCATCCTGCTGGGGGTCGTCCCGGGAGTGGAAGAGGTCGCCCGTCTTTTTATCTATCTCCTCATCAGCATAATCTACATCTCTTTTTGGCTGGGGCTGGCCATCCTGTTTTCCGTTTTCTTCAGGAGCATCGCCACCTCGGCCCTGGCCGCGGTGGCGTTGTGGATATTCCTCTCCTTTTTCGTGTCCATAGGCGCGAGTGTGCTGGCAGACATGATCGCCCCGGTGAACGCGCAGTCAAGCGAAAGCACGAAGGCCGTCATCAAGAACCTGGAGGTGAAGCAGTTCATCTCGCTCCTCTCCCCCATGTCGCTTTACACCAATTCCTCGGCCACGATCATCGATCCCATGAGGAAGACCACCGACTCGCTCGTGCTCATGGGACCCATGGAGAGGCTCTCGGCCTCCCGGTTTCAGAACCCGCTGCCCATGGGGCAGAGCATCCTCGTGGTGTACCCCTACATGGTGATCCTGATCGCGTTGACCCTGCTGTGCTTTGCCGTCTCATATCTGGTGTTCATGCTTCAGGAGATCAGGACATAGTCAATCGAAATCGAAATCGAAGAACAGCAGGACCGAAAACCAAAAAGCATTACCACGAAGAGCACGAAGAAGACACGAAGCACACGAAGAAAGATCATTTGAAAAGCCCCCCGCTCGTCGTCATCCCGGCCCCGGATCAGGATCGCCTCCTGGGCAGGCCGCAGCCGGGTGCCCCGGCCTGGCCTGCGCCGGGGCGACGTGAGATGAACAGTCGTGACCTGCCTAGGCTTCTGCTGCCGCCGCAACCGGGGCCGGCGTGGGCGGCAGGGGCCAGAAATCCCACATGGCCTGGTAAGCGGCCCAGGCCGGGAAGGTGATGCCGAGCATCAGGGTTGCAATGGTGAAGACGTCCATCGGGTGCTTCATGCCCTCCGCCCCGAACTGGGACAGACAAAAGGCCCTGATCACATAATATCCGATAATGGCGATAATAATCGCCAGCAGGAGAGTCACGAAACCGCCCCCGACAGGGGATTTGATATTCCTCCCGGGCCACATCTGAAACATCGTCATGAACACGAGGACGCCGAAAAGGTAGCAGACGCCGACCAGGAGAAAGTAGAGCGGGGCGATTTTCAGCGCGCTGATTCCGATGCCGAGGGCGATAAAGGAGAACACACAGCAGCTCAGGGTCAAGACAATCCCCATGGCAGGTTGCTTCATCACGCTGGGGAACTTGTTGAAGGGCCACATTTGAAGGACCGCGAAGCCAAAGAGGGGAACCAGGCACCAGAAAACAAACGTGAGCCCCATCTCCCAGGTGAAAGGCCCAGAGGTCGGCGCGATGGCCGCAAAGACTGCCAGGGGCCCTCCCTCGGCATAAAAGGGGACGGCGCCGACCGCGGAGGGGATCTTGCCATCCGGGTGGGACAGCATGCTGAAATCGAAAAGACTGACCACCAGCCATCCAAGGACGTAAGCAAGGATCAGGGTCATGAACCCCTTGCCCGGGAGCGACATCTTATGAAAGGGCCACATACCAAAGGCGATCACCAGGAAGAAGGTGATGATCACGGTTATTATGGCCTGCACATTGATAAAGGGCGTGGGCGCCCCGCCCGCGACGAAATGAACAAGCGCGCGGCTGATCAGAAAGCCCATGAGCAGCACGAAGCCTGTCATAAGATATGCCCCCCAGGGACGGGGAACCCCATCGGTCGGTGGATAGCGAACTTCCAATCCAAGGGTGAGGAGCACCAGTATGGGTACATTGGACATGAGGAACGTGGTGAAGAGCCCATTAAACGACTGAATGTCAAAAAGGGAGGTGATCGTAAACGCGATTCCCAACGTCACCGCAACTCCGAACAGTCCTCGCCAGGGTTGAGTTACGGTCCAGCCGGCGGTTGGTCTTAATTCGTCCATTTTTTCCCCTCCTTGAGCTGATTGGTTTTAATGGATAAGCCTTGTGTCCCCGCTACTTGCCTCCTTTCTCGCTCGCAACGCGGCGCATAAAATTATTGTCGTTCTTTTCCGATCCCCAGCGCCTGAAGAGATCGTGCTCTATGCCCATGTAGTCGAACACCTTGCCGATGGTCTGGTCCAGGATGTCCTCGATCGTTCGAGGCGCGTGGTAAAAGGACGGGACCGGGGGCAGGATGTGGGCCCCGTTGTCGGCCGCGTCCATCATGAGCTTGAGGTGGCCCTTGTGAAGGGGGGTTTCCCGCACCACCAGCACCAGCTTGCGCTTCTCCTTGAGGGTGACGTCCGCGGCGCGGATCAGGAGGTTGGTGGTGAAGGAGT
>Ga0272443_10000205_pt1 | contig 112285 bp, 90 predicted proteins | sample SSMAcet12_FD_193581 | JGI IMG/M metagenome (GOLD analysis project Ga0272443, IMG submission 193581) | Marine sediment archaeal communities from Little Sippewissett salt marsh, Falmouth, MA, United States - SSM-Acet-12 | ecosystem: Environmental > Aquatic > Marine > Wetlands > Sediment ... | reverse complement strand
GGCTCCATTTGTTACAATTCCCCGCTGAAAGGTTAATGTTTAGGGAATTGTAACACAGCTTACATCTCAAATCAACAATCTTTTCATTCATGTTTTCAGATATATCCAGAAAAAATGCCCATGCCGTATCACCAGCCCATTGGTATCATTACCCTTGAATCTGATAACTTATTTTTGGGCGATCCCTAAACCATTATGTTTCAGGGGGAGAGAGGAGAGCGAATCCGAAGGAACGAAAAAATGCGAATCTTTCCCGCTCTTCCTGTCGATATCGACAGTCTGAACAATATCATCAGGGTGGTACAATTCAATGACGATTTTTTCTTTGATTGCCTTATTCATTGCTGGATGTTTTACGGTGTAGAACACATCATTTCCATCCTGGTGCTTCATGACCGCGGCAGCTACCGGGCCTTTCTGACCCCATTTCACATCGAAAATAAAGATACCAAAAAATACAATAAATACAATAAAGGCACCCGCCAGACCTCTCTTCCACATCGACGGCATAGAGGTGCGTGCGGGAAGATCCTTGGCAGAAATAAGACCTTCCGATGACGGCTTTCTTGCTGAAAGATATATTTCGCCCCCCAAGGATGGAAAAAAAGCACCCCAAATTTGATTCAGGCGCAGCCACCATGCTTGATTTTCAAGGGGACTTCCTGACCATCTCACTAAAAAGGTGCCGGTCATCATATCCAGGTTCAACCCTGAATTTTTCACCAGGATACGCCACCTGCTACAATCCATGGAATTGATATGCCCGCCTGCTTCTACTTCTCCTCTTCTGAGTCTCGATCGAAGCTGCCTTTCCCGCGCCCACGCGACAGGTTTCGGAGCTACCGGGCTTCCGCCCAGCATGAGTCCACCGGGCCGGAGTATTCGGGAAAGCTCTCCCATGGTGAACGACGGTCTGGGAAGGTGTTCTATTACATGGAGAAAAACCACAATATCGATCGAGTTATCAGGCACGGGAAGAGGCTTGTCAAAATCGCATTCATATAGTTCACTGTAGCCGACCACACCCGGCGTATCACTATCTATTTTCTTGTCAAGTCCTATCCATTCAGCATCAATATCATCTCCCACGAAATTTTTCAGGGAACCTTTACTGCAGCCAACGTCCGCTACCCTAATTCGTCGTTGCCGTCTACTGGCCTCGATGATGAGAGCACAGAGGACCCACCAATACCTGACACCTCGAATCGGATAAAATGTTCTCGCCGCACGATCGTTGATTACTCCCGCCTTCCGCATATTACAAGTTCGATTCCTAAGTAAGTCAGCAGGATAACTCAGAAAAGTAAAACGTTTATTCAACAGCTTCCGCATTTTACTTATCACCTTATATAGTTAGCAGAATAATTTTTTTAGCAAAATGCCAATAAGAGACTTACATGCCAAAAGCTAAATAAAAATCATCTCCTTTTTTGGATCACTGCCTTTTCGTTAATGAAAGCTTAGGAGTGAAACTCGAATAGTAGCCCGCATTTTACATTATTGGAGCCAAAGATGGAAGAAACTATTTTCCTATAGATATCTAACTGCTTAATATCACAATATATCGGCTGAGACTGCCCGGCAACTTTGGTGTTCAGAGCGCGTATTGTGGGGTGCCTTCGCGATGGAAAGTGCATAGCGCTTAAGGAGCCGTCAAGAGCGATTACAAGGGCGAAGCCCTCTCTATTTAGCTTTTTCAGGCATTGTGAAATCTGCTAAATAATAAGTATATCTCTTTAAGGAAGAGTTCTATGAAATGTCCAATTTGCAAAGATGTGAGTCTCGTGATGGCTGACCGGCAAGGCATTGAAATCGACTACTGTCCAGAGTGCCGGGGAGTCTGGCTGGATCGCGGAGAACTTGATAAAATCATTGAGCGGTCTGGGTCCCCGATTTCATCGTCTCGAGATCCCCAAAGCTATCACGACCATTCGCGAGACGATCGCAAAAGAGATTATAATTACAAAAAGAAAAAACATAAATCCCTGCTGGGGGAACTATTCGATTTTTAAAGGTAATACTTATGATGCGTGCATGTTTTGCTCTCATTATTATCCTGAGCATTTTTTCTGTAGGCTGTGAGGATACGGATGTCGGCATGGCGCTTCAGGCTGGGACAGATGCCGTCCGAGCCGTGACACTGAGTGATGAAGACGTTCACAGGCTGGCTGCCGATGTTGCATCAAGGTCTGACCAGGAGCATGTGGTGGCACATTTCGATAACCCGCATGCGAAAAGGCTCGAAAGGCTAACCGCCAGGCACAAAGTTATTGATGGTTATGAATTCGACTTCAATGTCTATCTTTCCCCAGAGGCGAACGCCTTTGCTATGGCCAACGGTACCATCAGGATTTATAGCGGATTAATGGAAATGATGACCGACGGCGAGCTAATCTTTGTCATCGGCCATGAGATAGGCCACGTTGTGAAGAATCACGTCCAGGAGAAGATCAGACTGGCATATGCCAGCAGCGCCGTCCGCAAGGCTATCGCCAGCCAGCAAAACGAAATCGGTGACATTGCACGCTCCGCAATAGGCGCATTGACTGAAAACCTTCTGAATGCCCAATTCTCACAGAAGGAAGAGCGGGAGGCCGACGATTTCGGCATCATCTTTTTGAGACAAAATGGGCACGACATTCAACCGGCGATCACCGCTTTGATGAAACTCGAGAAACTTGGCGGCAATCACTCGTTTTTGTCAAGTCATCCGGCACCCGCGAACCGTGCAACACGCTTACAGGAAAACACTTTGACGCCCACGCCGGACCAAAAATTATCGCTTCTAATCAGCATTGGGAATTGGCTGAAGAGCCATTGGCCATTATAGACTGCGGCAGAAAACCAGATTATTCAGAATTTATGGCAAATGGCAAATATCAAGCTTTGTGACGTATAATTATCCCTTACGTGGAAGTCGAAAACTGAAGGATAGCGGGTTTATTGTGAAGGAGGCTTCCGGAACAGCTCGTCGTATGCGCCGTAGGCGTCGGCATGTCCAGATAGCCAAGGGTCTTCATTTGCTGCGGTCCCCCCCCAAGAGCGTCCCATTCTTTATTCTGACGGGCACTATGCCCTTGCCTGGGAACTACAGGTTTGTCAGAGGCTGAATACGGCGCGTGCAATGAGAAAGTAGATCACCAGCCCCGTCGCGTCCACGACTGTCGTCACGAACGGAGCACTGACCACCGCCGGGTCGATGCCTAGGCGATTTGCGAGCAGCGGCATGGCTGATCCAACTAGTGATGCTATCGTGCAGATGACCACCAACGACAGTGCCACGACAAAAGCCAGTGCCTGTCCGAAAAAGATCCACAAGACCAACATCCCGACAACCCCCAACGACCCGCCCAGCAGCAGACCCACGTTTGACTCGCGGAACGCCACTCGCCCGACGTCGCGCCCACGGACGTCGTCCACTGCGATGGCGCGCACGATGGTCGTTGCCTACTGCGACCCCGCGTTACCGCCCACCCCGATCAGTAGTGGGATGAACAGCGACAGGTTCACGATTTCTTCAAGGGTCGCCTTGAAGACGTTCAGGACGTTCACTGTGAGCGTCAGCGCCCCCGTCAGCAAGAGCAGCCAGAGGATTCGACTCCGCATCAATCGGAAAATTGATAGACTGAAGTATGGCTTTTCGAGTGGTTCGGTTGCCCCCGTGCGCGCTAGGTCCTCGTAGTGCTCAATTTCCATAATGTCCATCACGTCATCGACAGTCACCATTCCCAAGAGCCGTTGTTCTTCGTCTGCAACAGGGATAGCCAACAAGTCGGCAGTCTGCATGAGCTTGCCGACCAACTCCTGGTCCTCGTTTTCTCGCACCCACGGAGGATCGACTTGCATCAAACTGCTTAACTTGGTATCGGGCGGCGCAAATGCCAACTCGTCCAGCATGGTCAACCCGGCAAGGCGACCAGCACTGTCTGTGACAGGTAGTACAAGCACGGACTCGAACTCGTGACGCCTTTTTTTAATGGTGTTCAAGGCCTCCTGTGCTGTCATGCCAAGCGAGAGTTTAATAAAATATGGATTGAGGATTCTCCCAGCGGATTCTTCCGGATACTGAAGAAGCTGATCAATGACCGCAACGTCTTCCGCAGATAGGTCTTCACGCAGCTCTTGGACCGCTTGAGGGGACTGCCGCTCAATCAGGCGAACCTGGTCATCAAATTCCAGCGACGCGAAAAGCTTCCCTCGCGTCTGTCTGTCCAGATTCCGGAGCAGTTCAGATTGCTGCATCGGGCGAAGGCGTTTGAAAACTAACTGCTGTTGACGGGAGTCGAGTTGACAGAATCGATCTGCTTTCTGCTCTTCCTGAAGACCTTCCAGCTCTTCGGAAACGTCAATCACGATGCGGCTTGACATGCCGTGATCCTTTTCGTTATTCATCTGTCGTCTCCTTGCTTGAGCAGTTGAACCCAATCGTCGACTCGGATATCGAAAAGAGGATACTCTTCCGTATTGAATAGGATTAAATTGCTGGATCGTTCACCTACAGCATCCCCGCCGTATTCTAGCCCTGCTTCAAGCGCCGGTGACAACGTTCGGCTAACTCTAAATTTTCCGTTTCGTTCATTCATAAGAAAAATAACCGTTGCAAGGACCTGAGGGCCTGGCAGTCGAATTCCTTGCGCGGTACAATTCCGGCCCTGCTTGTCGCCAGCCCAACTCGGAATTTCCTTCCCGTTCCGCAAGCCCAGGCAAAAAAGGAATTAAATAGAGGCTCTGGAAAAGATCTCGAGTGATATGCAAAACTACAATTTTTGAATAATCTCAGCCCTAGGCATGCCCTTCTCAACAGATGAAGGAAAACATGCCATATCCCGAATGTAAGCCCCGAAGCCATTTTCTCCTGTTTACGGTTTTCTGAAATAGGGTGAATTAGGTATCTGAATGCAAATTGTGGCGATTCCGTGTGAACGCTGCTCAAAGGGGATGGGTGGAAAAGAAAGGGCTCCGCCAAAACCTGCTTTAGAGGGTTTTTGGCCCCGCAGCAGCTCCTGGTCTGGAATGCGATGGTAGGATCAAAGCGGGTTTTGAAGGTGGCATTCCCTGGTAAAGCGGCTATTACCGGGTCTTTCAGGCGATTTAGACAATAGCATTTTGAGGAAGTCTTTTAGGAAGACGGTTACGGGGCTTCAAATCCTGGTTCTGAACGACAAGCCCAGCCCCGTTCTTTTTTCAGATGGCGTTAGTTCTCTGAAGTACGACTCGAGGGCATCTTCGATAACCGCATTAAGTGGCATTCCGTTTCCTGAACTTCGGATCGCGTTTCCTCTCAAAGACCACGCTAATGACTTTATCAAGGAGATCCTGTCTGATCGGGAGATGAAGCCTGCCGAGAGGCGTTTGGAATTATACTCTTCCAGAATGTTTGATGTGAGTTCGGCGGGATTATTGAGAAATGAGGGTTTCAGGTTCCCTTGCGGATCATTATCAATCGCCAGGATTTTTTCGGACCTCCGGGTAGCGAGGATGTGGGCCAGGTTGAAGGCTATCGCTGTCTTTCCGATACCTCCCTTCTGGTTTGCAATATTTATGACGATCATCCGGAACAATCCGACACAGGTGAGATGTTCTCGTATATAAATGTTGTGTAAATGTGCATCTGAGGATATGTGAAAATGGGGGTGTATGAAAAATGTAATTGTGGGTGTGTCTTTGCGCAAACTCTTAAACGACCTAAACTTGAGGTTTTGTGCATATATGTAAATGCCCATCGGAACTTTGGTGACCGTTTGACCAAGCCAGGAATTATGGGACCGGTGGCTGGCAGCCGTGGCTATCCATGGCTATAGGAAAAATGAGCAAATGTGTTAATGAGGAAATGTGGAACTGAGCAATTGGGGGCCTTGCAGGGGGAGGCTGAAGAGTGGGTTTGTGGAAAAGCGGGGAGTGCATCTAAGATTGCATTATAGTTGACAATCGAGTATATTTTATTCACAATTTGACCATAGTGCCGCAATACAGTAAAGGATGCTGCTATGACACAAATCGATAGGCGTTACCTGCTAAAAATCAGACTTTTGGAAATCGAACCTGAAATATGGCGACGGTTTGTTGTGCCTGCCGACATCACCCTGGATCGACTGCATGACGTGATTCAGATTGTAATGGGCTGGACCGATAGTCATCTCCACGAATTCACAATCGGGAAAAAGCGGTACACGGAGTATCCCAAATCAAAAGAAGATGGCCTCGAAGACGGAAAATATCACCTGGTCAATCTGATTAAGCAGAAAGGCCGAACGTTTACATACCTTTACGATTTTGGCGATAAATGGGAACACGAAGTTCTTCTTGAAGACAGTCACTACTTCAACCCGGAACTTCAACACCCGATCGAATGCCTGGATGGGGCCAGGGCATGCCCCCCTGAAGATGTCGGTGGTGTGGAGGAATTTTTTGAATTTTGCAGAGTCTTAAAAGATCCGACAGATGAAGAACACGAGCATTACAGACAATGGTCTTCTAGGTATCCTTTTTATTCTGATTACGAGATGGAGAGATTCGAGATAGACAAGGTCAACTGGCAGTTAATGTGGTACATACGCTGGTCAAGAGAAAGGCTCCGCTAGTGGCGACCACCTTTTTAATCTGCCGAAATAAACGCATGACAGGAAAAGGGGGCATAGCCACCTTTCTTATATAATTTTAACACAAGAAAAAAATGAAGGCAGGACCCATGACTGGCCGTCTTGACAGGCGGTCGGGACTCGCAGTTGATGGGCAATCCGTCTTAAGAGTCCTCCCCAGGATCATTCATACAATACTGTCGAATTCCTTCCTTGAAATTTCAAATTTGTAGAAATCATTCCACCTTAACATTTTGCTTCCCAGAAAAATAGTCGCGATATCATATGGATAAGTTGATATCGGCCGGAGGCACGATGCTTGCTTCAGAGGCCTTCATAGCATTGATCCCGGGAAAACATGGAAACTGAGGAGCAGACCCTCTGGAAGAGGCCTTTCGGATCGGGTCAGGCACAGAGGGCAGGATAAGATTTGAAAAGATGAGAGGAGAAGCAGAACTCATGAGAACCTGGAAGCCGGCAACTATAGGATTTTTTGCGGTGTTGGCGTTCACGGCGGCGGCATGGGCCGAAGAGCCCGTACCGACCCCGCTGACGAACAAGGAGGCCATCGACCTGGTTCAAACTCACGCGAATTATCTCTGGACCCTCGTGGCAGCCTGCCTGGTTTTTTTCATGCAGGCCGGATTCGCCCTGGTGGAGTCGGGTTTTACCCGTGCCAAGAACGCGGTCAATATCATGATGAAAAACCTCATGGATTTTTCGGTGGGGACAATCTGCTTCTGGGCCGTCGGTTTCGGGATCATGTTCGGAGCGTCAGGCTACGGATTGTTCGGCACATCGGGTTTCTTCCTGAGTGATTTCAGCCCCGAAGGAGATCCGTGGGTCTTGGCCTTCTGGATGTTTCAGGTCGTTTTCGCCGCCACCGCGGCGACCATCGTTTCCGGTGCAATGGCCGAACGCACCAAATTCTCGGGGTACCTCATTTACAGCGCCCTTTTGAGCGCACTCATATACCCGGTTTTTGGGAGCTGGGCCTGGGGAAGTCTGCTAAATGGTGGAGGATGGCTCGAGAACCTAGGTTTTATCGACTTTGCGGGATCCACCGTCGTCCACTCCGTAGGAGGGTGGGCCGCTCTGGCGGGCACTCTGGTCCTCGGCCCACGGCTTGGAAAGTACTCAAAGGACGGGACCATCCGGCCGATTCTGGGGCACAGCATGCCCATGGCCGCCCTCGGGGTGTTTATCCTCTGGTTGGGGTGGTTCGGGTTCAACCCGGGATCCACCACCACGGCCGACAAAAGCATCGCCATGATCTTTGTGAACACAAACCTGGCAGCCGCGGCAGGCGCGGTTTTTGCCATGATCGCTTCGTGGGCGAAATTCGGCAAACCCGAGATCGGTATGAGCCTGAACGGGGCCCTCGCCGGGCTGGTTGGAATCACCGCGGGCTGCGCCAATGTATCCCCCGGGAGCGCATTGATCATCGGCGCGGTTGCCGGGGTGCTGGTTTTCTTATCAGTGCGGTTCTTTGACCGGATCAGGGTGGACGACCCGGTGGGCGCCGTTTCCGTTCACGGCGTCTGCGGTGCGTGGGGTACCCTGGCCGCGGGGATCTTCAACACGGGGGGGACCAGCTTCGCCATAATAGGCGTGCAACTCCTGGGCATTGTGGCCGCCTTTGTCTGGACCTTTGCATCGGCCTTCACCATGTTCAAGATCATCGCCAAAACCGTGGGCCTTCGCGTGACTCCGGAAGAGGAGTTGGAGGGGCTTGATCTGTCGGAGCACGGCGGAGACGCCTATCCCGATTTCACCCACTCTCACCATGGGAGCACGATCCCTGCAGTCGCCTGGGCAGGGAGGCCCGGGCCGGCCCCTTCGGGCGTGGGTTATTTTGAAAAACAGGAAGAGACCTGCACTGGATCCAGGCTTTCATCGGGATGACGAGCACCGATATTTTCTGGGGTGTTGATACTTTTCAAGGGGATCCAGATTTTGATTGGAAAACAGACCTTCTTGTTTATAATGTCCACTTCGTGTGAATCAGAAGCCCGGCCCTTGCCGGGTGGCGCCCGTCCACAAAGGACTTTTGGGCACTGCAAAGTTTCCTGAACATGAATAGGGCATTTTTCGCAAGATCAAGGAAATCAATGGATGACGGGGAGGCGGCCTGGAGGTCGCCGCACAAGGAATCCCGCGGATTGACCCAGAGATTGCGGAAAAGGGCCATTTATGGATGGAAACTGGATGGTTTGGAGAGCACCACCTGCATCTGCGAGGAAGAGGGCCCATTTTCAGGATATGGAGATCAAAGGTAGCGATGTTCAAGTGGTTCAAGAAGAATAAAGACGAAGCACCCCCTGACGAGACGTTGGATAAAAGCTTCCCGGCAGCAGGCGAGCCTCTTGCCTCTGTGGATACACCCCCCGTGCCCGCCGCGGCGGGACCCGCTGGAGATCCCCTGGACGCGGGGGATCGCGCCTGCCGGGAGCCGGAAGAAAAACCAGGAAACGCAGAGTCCCCGGCGCGGGACGCGGATGGCAGGGGTTTTTTCAGGCGACTTCGCGAAGGGTTGTCAAAAACGCGTGACGGCTTCACAGGGCGCCTCGACCGTCTGATCTTCGGGAAGAAGGAGATCGATGAAGACATGATGGAGGCGCTCGAAGAAGTCCTCTTCACGTCCGATCTGGGTGTTGCGGCCACACAGGAGATCATGGATCATGTGCAGGAGAAGGTGGCCCGGAAGGAGTTGAAGGACCCTCGGAGGTTGAGGGAGGCCATCAAGCAGGAAATGATTTCCTTCCTGGATGTGCCCGAACCGGAGCACAGCGGCCCTCTTCCCGGCGAGCCGAAAGTGATCATGATGATCGGCGTCAATGGTGTGGGAAAAACCACCACCATCGGCAAGGCGGCTCAGCGCTATAAAAACGAGGGGAGGCATGTCCTGCTGGTAGCCGCTGACACCTTCAGGGCCGCGGCCGGGGAGCAGCTCTCCATCTGGGGAGATCGGGTCGGGTGCGAGGTCGTCAGGCAAAAGGAAGGGGCCGATCCTTCAGCGGTGGCCTTTGACGGCCTGTCCGCGGCCCTTTCCAGAAAGGCCGACCTGGTTCTCATCGATACGGCGGGAAGGCTTCACACCCGGGGCAATCTCATGGAGGAGCTTCAGAAGATCAGAAGGGTCCTGGGGAAAAAGATGCCGGGGGCGCCCCACGAGATCTGGCTCGTCCTGGATGCCACCACCGGACAGAACGCCATAAGCCAGGCCGAGATGTTCAACAAGGCCCTGGGAATTACCGGCATGATTCTCACCAAGCTGGACGGGACGGCCAAGGGGGGAATCGCCATCGGCATAAGCCATCAACTCCGCCTGCCCATCAGGTTCATTGGAATCGGAGAAAAAGTGGACGACCTGCGGCCCTTCGAGCCCAGGGCCTTCGTGGAGGCCATCATGTAGCCCGACAGCGAGCGAGCGCCGGTTTATTTCGGGAATACACGGACATCCAAATTTTTCCCCTCTGTAGTGCCTACTTGACACGACGGTGCCCCCCCCATATACTCCGTTGACTTTGCTTTGATTTTTCCGGTTGGAATTGTGTTAGAAACACTTCAGAAATCCACCTTTCCCGGGTGCATGTCAAACACAGGGAGAGAATTCACCCGAGGCCTGAACAATGAAGACGATCAGCGGAAAATCGCTTGCAGGGGCGATCCTCCTGGCGGCCCTGGCCTTGGCCGGGGGGGGCTGTTCGCCGTCCGGTTCGGAAGAAAAGCCCCTGGTTGATGAAAAGCCCGTACCTGTCGAGGTCCTGGATGTGGAAACCCGGGACCTTCCAATCGTGGTGGAGTCCGTGGGCAGGCTGTCCGCCGACAGGGAGGTGACCCTCGCGGCCGAGGTGGGCGGGGTTGTTAAAGAATACCTTGCCGACGTGGGGGATCCTGTCAAGGCCGGCCAGATCCTGGTGCGAATGGATTCGAGGGACTTCGCACTGGCACTCAGGGAGGCGGAGGCGAGCCTGGCATCCGCCCTCGCCCGCCTGGACGCATCGGCCAAGGCTTACGAGCGCTCCAAGGCGCTTCTCCCCCGGAAGGTCATCTCCTCGGACGCCTTTGACAAGATAGAGGCCGAATACAAGACCGCCAAGGCGACCATCTCCCAAATCGAGGCCATGGTGGATATTGCTGAAGAGCGGATCGCAAAAACCCGCATCACAGCGCCTTTTTCAGGTGTCGTGGCACAGCGCACGGTAGAAAAGGGGCAGACGCTGGGGGTGGGCTCCCCGGTCATGGCCCTGGTGGATCTTGATTCCGTGCGGGTGAAAATCCACCTGGCCGAGTGCGATTACGTGCGCGTGGGCCGGGAGAACGCGGTGTCGGTGACCGTGGAGGCCTTTCCAGGGAAATTCTTCAGCGGGCGCATAGACCGCCTTGGGGTCAAGGGGGATGAGAGGACAAACACCTTTGACGTGGAGATACTCCTGGAAAATCCCGGCCACACCCTGAAGGCGGGACTGTCGGCCAGGGTGCGCATCACCACGGACGTGATCCACGACACCGTTCTCATTCCCCAGAGCACCGTGCTTTACCGGGAAGACCGGAGGGAGGTCTTCGTGGCAGGCCCGGATCAGAGGGCGGAGCTTCGAACCGTAAAGCTCGGCCGGTCTCATGAATCCCTGGTCCAGGTCCTCGAAGGCCTGAGCCACGGCGACAGGCTCGTCGTGACCGGAGGGCAATACCTGAAGGTCGGGGACAAGCTGGCCATCGCCCAGGGGCCGACAGCGCCATGAACTTCTTCCGTTTCATACTGAGCCGCCGCCGCATCTTTATGATCCTGGTGGTGGTCCTCCCCATCATAGCAGGGACTTACTCCTACCAGGTCCTGCCCAAAGAGGGCAGCCCGGAGATTTCCGCCCCGATTGCCATCGTCATCACATCCTATCCCGGCGCGTCGCCCGGCGAGATGGAAAGCCTCGTGACCAACCCGATCGAAGAGGCCCTTAGCGACCTCAAAAACGTGGAGGAGATGCGCTCCTCATCGGCCGACGGGGTGTCCTTCGTGGTGGTCGAGTTTGATGTGGCGGCCGGTCTGGAAGTCTCTCTACAGCGCGTCCGGGAGAAGATGACGGATGTTCGGGGCGAGCTGCCGGACGAGGCCGAAGATCCCATAGTCGAGGAGATCAATTTCACGGACATCCCCATCATGCTTGTTTCGGTGATTGGGGACCTTGATCCCGTCCTCCTCAAGAGAATCGCGGAGGATGCGGCCGACGAAATCGAACTGCTCCCCGAGGTCCTGTCCACGGATGTTTCGGGGGGGCTTACCCGGGAAATTCAGATATACCTGGACCCTGAGAGGCTTGATCAATACAACCTCACCATCCTCGAGGTTTTCAACGCCGTCAAGCAGTCCGACATCAACATCCCCGGTGGCATGGTGGATGTCTCCGGCCGCAGGCTGGTGCTCAGGACCTTGAGCGAGATCAAGAACGTGGCAGACTACGTGCGCGTCCCCCTGGTGAGCCGGGGCGACCGGGTGGTTTTCCTGGGGGACGTGGGTACCGTCCGGGACGGTCATTCCGAGGATGTCACTTACTCCCGCGTGGACGGCGAATCCTCGGTCACCATCGGTGTCAAGAAGAGGGCGGGCGCCAACATCCTCGAGACATCGGCCAAGGTTCGCGAGAGGATGAGGGAGCTGGAAAAAAGGTTCCCATACGGCGTCCGCACCGCGGTCACGGCGGATCAGGCCAAGTACATACAACAGGGCTTCGACATCATGAACAACTCGGCCGTGACCGGACTCCTCATTGTGATCGTCGTGCTCTATTTTGCCATGGGCCTGAGAAACTCCGTGATCACCTCCCTCTCCATCCCCCTTTCCCTCTTGATCACCTTTATCCTCCTCAAGGTCTTCGGGCTTTCCAACAATGACATGGTTCGGTTTTCACTGGTCCTGTGCATCGGCATGCTCGTGGACAACGCCATCATCGTGGTGGAAAACGTTTACCACCATTTCCAGCTGGGCAAGGACAGGGTGGCCGCGGTCATCGAGGGAACCTCCGAGATCGCCCTGCCGGTCGTCTCCGCGACGCTCACAACCATGGCAGCCTTTCTTCCCATGCTGCTCATGACGGGAACCACCGGCGAGTACATGGGCTTCATGCCGAAAACTGTGTCCACGGCGCTTCTCTCGTCCCTGATAGTCGCCTTGGTGGCGAGCCCCCTGGTCCTCAGCCTTTTCATGAAGCGGACCGTCAAAAAAGGTGAGATCGTGCGCCCGGAGGACGACCTCCGGCGTCTCAAGAGAATCTATGTTCGGGGGGTGACCTGGGCCTTGAACCACCGGGTCTGGGTGACCGTCCTTATGCTAGCAAGCCTCCTGGCCGCGGGAAACCTGGTGGCCCTCAAGGTCGTCAAGGTGGAGATGTTCCCGGACATCGATTTCGACTACATATACATCACCGTGGAGGCCCCGTCGGGCACCGAGGTGGACATCACGGACGGCATCGTCAGGCGGATAGAAGGCATCATCGAAGACCGGGTTCCCGAGGCGGTCAGGGTGGTCTCCAGCGTGGGGTACAAGGGACAGAGCGCTTACGAGATCTCCATTGGCGGAGGTGTCGAGAGCCATTTCGCCGAGATCACCGTCGAACTCCAGGACGGAAAGGAGTTCGCCCGCGCCTCCCACAAGGAGATCGAGCGCCGCATCCAACCTCTCATCGACGCGATCCCCGGGGCCCAGATTCGATTCAGGCCCCTGTCGTGGGGCCCCCCGGTCCTGGCCCCCATCGTGGTGAAGATCAAGGGCCCCGAGCTGCCCGTTCTGCAGCGGACGGCACTCCAGGTCAAGGACATCATGATGCGGGTCCCGGGCCTTGTGGACATAAAGGACGATGTCTCGGACGCCCCCCCGGAGCTGCGAGTCGAGGTCGATCGGGAGACGGCGGCCTTGCTGGGGGTCCCCCTGGACGGGGTGGCCATGAGCCTTCGAGGGGCCACGGCCGGTCTCGACGTCAGGGATTTTCGGGACGAGACGGACGTCTCAAGGAAATACGAGCTCAAGGTGAGATATTCGCCAGAAATCCGCAAAAGCCCCTCGCTGGTGGAAAAGGTCAAGGTGCGTTCCCAAACCGGGGCACTCGTCCCCCTTTCGAACATCGCCGATTTCAGCCGTGAGCCCGGCATCAACTCGATCCGCCATGTGGACCGCGGCCGGGTCATCCGGTTGACGGCCAGGAACGACGGCCGCTCGGCCGTGGAGGTCTCCGAGGAGCTCCAGGGAAAGCTGAAGGATTTTCCCATGCCCGACGGGTACTCCTTTGATTTCGAAGGGGAGTTCAAGGAGACCGAGGAGTCCTTTGCCAGCCTGAAGCTCGCCTACATCGTCGCCTTTATCCTGATCTTCACCCTGCTCGTGACACAGTTCAACTCCTACGTTCAGCCCTTTGCCATCATGACCGCCCTGCCGCTCTCCGTGGTGGGGGCCATGGTGGGGCTCCTCGTCACGGAAAACACCTTCACCATCATGAGCTTCATCGGTCTTGTGGGCCTCACGGGAATCGTGGTGAACGACTCCATCGTGCTCGTGGACTGCATCAACCGGATGCGGAAAGAGGGCAGGGACATCTTTCAGGCCATCGTGGCGGCGGGCCAGCAGCGTCTGCGGCCCATCCTCTCCACCACCCTTTCCACCATCGGGGGCATCTTCACCCTCACCATCACGGACGAGCTCTGGGAGGGCCTGGGAGTGGTCATCATCTTCGGCATCGGTTTCGCCACGGTCCTGACCCTGGTGGTCGTGCCGGTCATGTACTCTATTTTCGAAGGCTTCGGCGCACACGCGGCGGCCGCCCTCAAAGGGCCCCGCCGGGCGGACGCGCCCCGGGGGAGGGCCTTTTTCTTTACACGCCGGAGGTATGCACGAGTTAAACTTTTCATTATTCTCCTTGTGCAGGCGGGAGTTCTCCTTGCAGGCGCAGCCTGGCTCCTGCCCAATTTCACCGGCAAGGTTGACTCCTTTGTGCTTCAGGCCCCCACACCCCTGAAGATCTTTATCGAGGGGCTGGTCTTCTGGCTGTACATGGGGCTCGAGGCGCTGGGGGCGGCCTTCGTTCTGCTTGTTCCCACCTGGCTCGGCATCCTCTATTTCAGGGGGCTTCGTTCGGCCGAGACCCGGTACGTGGATGTGACCCCGGAAGGGGTTTCGGTGGTTCAGGCCGGGGAGAGCCTCTATTTTCCGGCGCATGAAATCACTGGTATCAGGCATTCCCGACTGCTGGGAAGGCTCACCCTTCGAGCGGGGGGGCGGAAGATCCGGCTTCGAAAACTTATTCGGGACGGGGAGCCCCGGGTCGTTCCCTCACTTCGTTCCTGGCTTGGTTCGAGGGCGCCCGGGAGAAGGCAAATCCGCGATGGGATGACCGCGCTGCGGGAGGCTCTTGAGGGGTTGGTCAGGTCCTGATCCGTCTATCCTCCCTTCGGGATGACGGCGCGAACATCGAACATCCAACACCCAACATTGATTTCAATCTTATGATAGATCGCCCCGGCACCCCACTTTCCTCTTGACAAGTCACCAGTCGGTGAATTAATCTGGCCTCCAGTGCGGGGCCGAGCGGATCGTGCTGCTCGGTGAGGAGAAAAATGCCGAAGAAAACGAGCAAACTGAAGAACAGGGGACCAACGGGACCTGTCCGGGACCCGGAGGCCACGAGGGCCAGGCTCATCGCGGCCGTAGGATCGCTCCTGGCGCGGAAAGGTTTTCAGGCCCTGGGCGTCAATGCCGTCGCCCGGGAGGCCGGCGTGGACAAGGTGCTCATCTACCGCTATTTCGGCGGGCTCCAAGAACTGATCGGGGCCTATGGAAGGGAAGGGGACTTCTGGCCCACGGTGAAAGAAATGGCGGGGGGTGATGTGGAGAGGTTCGCAGGTCTACCCCTTGAAAAGCGGCTCGGGGAGCTCGGCAGGAATTTCATACGGGCCGTCCGCGGCCGGCCGATCACACAGGAAATCATGGCCTGGGAAATGGTGGAGCGCAACAACCTGACCGTGGTGCTCGAGGCTGTCCGGGAGGCGCGCATGATGCAGCTGTGGGACCGCTGTTTTGGCGACGTCCCTGAGCATCCCCTGGATCTGGGGGCGATCACAGCGGTTATAGGGGCGGGGATCAGCTATCTGGCCACACGGTCCCGCAATGTCCAGTGGTACAACGGAGTGGACTTGCAGTCCGACAGGGGATGGCGGCGGCTGGAAGACGCAATCTCCTGGATCTCCCGCAGCGCCGCAGAAAACTGACTCCATTTTTTTTGCCTTGGGAGTCACCATGTAGTGACAAATGAGGCCCTTTCCGATCCGCGGGGTGTTCTCACGATAAATCACGACGGGGGAATCCGGGCAGGCAAACCAAAGGGAAAAATCGCATGCAGGGAATCGAGGAGGGAAACAGGATGATGACCAGAAGAACTTTTTTGATGAGGACTGCTGCCGCGGGGGCCCTGGCATTTTCAGGGGGTGTTTTTTTCAGCAGATGCGGCGGGACCGGGCGCATGGATTTCGCGGAGCCGCATCGCGGGAAAGAGATCCCCGGGCTGGACCCCCTTAGCCGGGATGTCCTCTATCAGGCGTCCCTGGCCCCCAGCGGGCACAACAGCCAACCGTGGATTGTGAGCCTGGCGGCCGCGGACGAGTGGGTCCTCCGGGCCGACCCCTCCAGGCGGCTTCCGGCGGTGGACCCGGACAACCGCGAGCAGCTGCTTTCCATGGGGGCGTTCGTGGAAAACCTGGTCCTGGCCGCCGCTGGGCACGCGATCCAGGCACGTGTGGAGATCACGGCACGATCGCCTTTTGATGAGGAAATCGCCAGGGTCAGGTTGTCAAAAATAGGCCGCCCATCGCATGAGGAGGCCGCCGCCCGCATACGCACTCGGAGGACGATTAAAAAGGGGCTCCTGCCCCACCCCGTGAAAAGCGCCGACATCAGGGACCTGGGTGAGGATCTTCCGGATCGTCTCTTCTTCTTCCCCGGTGACAGCTCGCACGGTCGATGCATCGCGGAAGGGACCGTGGAGTCTTTTCGCACGCAGAGCACCCGGGACGAGGCCCAGCGGGAGTTTGCCCGATGGGTGCGTCTGGACAGGGCTGCGGCCGGGAGACACCGGGACGGTCTGACTGTTGAAGGCATGGAAATCGACGGTTTTGCAGGATGGTATCTCAGGAAGTTTGCAGCCCCGGAGGATTTTCTCAAGCCGGCATACCGGAATAAGGGGGTCGACGGGATCGCGGAGCTGGTGAAGGAGGGGGCCGGTTGGCTGGTGATCACCGGCGACCCGGGTCCGGGGGGGCTGATCGACACAGGCCGGCGCTTCGAACGGATGGCTTTGCGATGCCGCGACAGGGGAATCGGCATCCATCCCATGACACAGCTTCTGGAGGAGGAGAGCGGCCGTGCTCTCATTGCCGCAAACCACGATTCCGGGATGATCCCCCAGTTCGTTTTGAGGATCGGATACGTGGAGAATTACCCGAAACCGGTCAGTCTGCGCCGGCCGGTGGACTGGTTTGTCACGGTCTGAACCTCACGGGACGGAGACTTACACCCGGCCCATCTTGAATAAATTGAGGTCCGGCCCTTGGGCACCCTGCCCCGGGGCCGGCCCTGCTCTTTTCATCAATAATGTGAAGACACACTATTCTTTTTCAGTTCCCCACGAGAACCGCCGATAAATAAATCAAATCCAATACATCGCTAAAAATATATCACTCAGGCTTCTTAAGGGAAAGGGAAGCTCACGAGGTGGCAAAATGAAACTCAACACCAAGCTGCTGTGCCTAATGGGGGGCGTTTTGATCGGGACCGCTGCTGCTGTTTCCGTCATCAGCATGTGGCAGCTTCAGCGCGCGGGTCAAATGAGCGTGGAGCAGATCGAAAGGCTCGGCCGAAAGAACCTGGAGCGCATCAAGACCGACGGCAAAACCCAGGCGGAGAACTTCAGGACCGAACTCACGGCCGCTAAAAGGGAATATCTCAAATCACAGGTGCAGACCGCGATGAGTGTCCTTCAGAGGGCCTACCAGGATGCATACGATCCTGAAAAGCTGAAGTCGGTCTACCGGGAACCACTGGAGAATGCCGTGGACACTGCTTTCGGGGTGATCGAGGCGGTTGCGCGGGATGAAACCCTGTCCCCCGAGGAGCGCCGGGAAAAAGCCGCCTCCATGATTGGGTCGTTGAGATACGGCCCGGAGGGCAAGGATTATTTCTGGATCAACGATACCCATCCCAGGATGATTGTCCACCCCTACAAGCCGGAACTCAACGGACAGGACCTCTCCGAGAGCAAGGACCCCAACGGCAAGAGGCTTTTTGTGGAGTTCGTCAAGGTGTGCCGCGAGAAGGGGGAGGGTTTCGTCGATTATTACTGGCCCAAATACGGCGCGGACAAGCCCCAGCCAAAGCTCTCCTATGTCAAACTTTACGAGCCCTGGGGCTGGGTTGTCGGAACCGGCGTTTACATGGAGGTCGCCGAAGCGCAGCTCCAGCAGGAAGCCGCCGGCATTCTCGAGTCCCTTCGATACGGGCCGGAGGGCCAGGACTACTTCTGGGTTAACGATATGCATCCCAAAATGATCATGCACCCCTACAAGCCGGAGCTCAACGGGCAGGACCTCTCCGAGAGCAAGGACCCCAACGGCAAGAGGCTTTTTGTGGAGTTCGTCAAGGTGTGCCGCGAGAAGGGGGAGGGTTTCGTCGATTATTACTGGCCCAAATACGGCGCGGACAAGCCCCAGCCAAAGCTCTCCCATGTGTGTCTTTTCGAACAATGGGGGTGGGTGATCGGCACTGGAATATACACGGATGATATCGAGACACTGGTAAATTCGAAGGAAAGTGAGCTGGAGAGGGAAATAAGCGCAGCGGCCGAGGAACTGGGCAGGAATATTGAAACGATCCGGCGGGAAATTCGGCGGGATGTCCAAGGGGTGATGTCGATGATCGGGTTGATCGCTTTTGGGGCCTTGATTGCATCCCTGGTGGTGGTCGCCTATTTCGCGAGGCGGAGCATCATCCGCCCGGTCCTGGATATCGTGGCTGGACTCCGCCGGAGCGCCGATGAGGTGTCATCGGCGTCGGCTCATATTTCCGAAGTCAGCAGCATCCTGGCTGAGGGCTCCGCGGAGCAGGCTGCCACCAGCGAAGAGACCTCTTCTTCTCTCGAGGAAATGGCAACGATGATCCATCAGAACTCGGCGGATGCCGAGCAGGCCGACCACCTGATGCAGGAGTCCAATGAGATTGTCGGTCAAGCCAATGAATCCATGAGCACCTTGACAGGTTCAATGACCGAGATAGCAACGGCCAGCGAGGAGACCAAGAAAATCGTCAAGACCATCGACGAGATCTCTTTTCAGACCAACTTGCTTGCGTTGAACGCAGCGGTAGAGGCGGCCCGGGCCGGTGAGGCGGGAGCGGGGTTCGCAGTGGTGTCCGAGGAGGTCCGGAACCTTGCCATGCGCGCGGCGGATGCCGCCAGGAACACAGCAATCCTAATTGACGGGACGGTGCAGAAGATTCGGGAAGGGAGCCATCTCGTGGATCGCACGAAAACAGACTTTGAAAAGGTCGCACAGAGCGCCGGGAATGTGGGTCTCCTGATAAATAAAATCGCGTCCGCATGCAGGGACCAGGCCCAGGGAGTCCAGGATATGAGTCACTCCATGTCCCAAGCGGACAAGGTGACCCAACAGAACGCATCCAATGCGGAAGAATCGGCTTCCGCATCGGAGGAACTGAACGCTCAGGTCGACAGTTTGAAAGATCTTGTTTCGGAGTTGGTCGGGCTGGTGGGTCAAAGCAAGGCTACAGGGCGCGCATCCACTCGGGCCGGAGGTTTACCTCCCCTCGAAGGGCCGCGTCGATGCGGTCCAGGGCCTCCTGTTTGCCCCGGGGAAGCCTCGCCTTGATGGGCAGGTAGTTTGAGGCGTGGTTCGAGAAAAACAACCCTTTGGTGAGATCCGTGTGGGCGAGCATTTCCCTGAGCTCCATCAGGAGCCCTCTCTGGTCCGGGAGTTCGAATTCACCGCGCCGGTATTCGTCATGGAGCGGGGTCCCCGGAATGAGCATGAGGCTCAACGCTCCCACGTAATGAGGATCCATGGCGCTCAAGAGCTTTCCGGTGGCCCGGGCGTGCTCCATGGACCGCCCCGTGCCCCCGACCCCCAGGAGGACCGTGACCGAAAGCTTGATGCCGGCCTCGATAACCTTGCGCCCCATGTCAATGAGATGCTGGGCGCTGGATCCTTTGTGGATCTTCTTCAGGACTTCGTCGTCCCCTGATTCAACCCCGTAATACAGGATGCCGAGGCCGTTTTCGCGGAGGGCCTCGAGATCCTCCGCGCTCTTGAGACGGATGCTCTTCGCATTCGCATAGGCCCCCACGCGCTTGACCCACGGGAGGTGCTCCCGGATCCGGTCCAGGATCCACATCAGGCGCTTCCGAGGAATGATCAGCGCGTCCCCGTCCATGAGAAACACCCTGTCCTGCCTCTTCATGTATCTGGAAGCGAAGAGGATGTCTTTTAGTATCGTCTCGTCATCCTTTATGGTGAAGCGCTTGTCCTTGTAAGTCCCGCAGAATGTGCACTTGTTGTGCGAGCACCCCAGGGTGACCTGGAGCAGGATACTGTAAGCCTCACTGGGTGGACGGATACAGTTCCCTTCATAGTGCATGCCCTCGCCGGGCTCCGGTAAACCAGCCATCTTGTCCACTTCCTCCAGACATTCATGCAGCCTGCGCAAAAAAGTCAGGCAACGAGTTTTTAGGCTAATACACAACAAAATATAGTATTTGTCTGTCAAAAGTCAAACTCTCATGGGGCGCTTCGTCAAAGATTGAACGGCTGATAAGCTATGTCGTTGTTGAAAACCTTGCCGCCATTGTCGGGTGGTTTTTTGCCAGCTCCAATCTTTTCTTGAACACTCCATTGGGATCGTCTATTTTCAGATAAACAGGCGGATTCGAAAACCGGCCGGGAACGGATGTCCATCGGAAAGCCGTTGCGCCTGAAAATGGGAACTTTCCGGTTCATTATCCAACGGGCCGTGGGTGAGAGCCCGCGGACCTGAAAAGAGTTTCAGATGACCGAAATCAAAGACGATGTGAAATTTATCCGCGGGCAGGACGACATGATCCCGGATTCCCACGTCTATCTGCTGGGCGATCCGGCGGGCGGCGACATGACCCTCGTGGACGCCGGGCTGGTGGGCAAAGGGGCATACAAGATCGAGTCTGTCAAGAGGATGGGGGTGCGGTTGGAGGACATACGTCGCATCATCCTGACTCACACCCACCTGGACCACATTGGGTGCCTGCACGAGTTGATGGAGCAGCTTCCACAGGCTGAACTGTGGGTCCACGAGGAAGAGGCCGGGCCCCTGGAGCAGGGGGACGAACGTACGGTTTACGGGATGGAGATGCTCCGCACCATGTGTCAGGCCCAGTTCGATTTGAAACCGGGGCTCTTCAAATTCAAGGTGGACAGGAAACTCAAGGGCGGTGAAACCCTCGATCTGGGCGGGGCCGCCTGGGAGGTGATCCACATCCCGGGCCATTCCCCGGGGGGGATCGCTCTCTATGACAGCTACAGGAAAATACTCATTCCAGGGGACGTGATTTACGCGGATTATGCCATCGGCAGGTTCGACCTGCACGGGGCGAGCGGAGCCCAGCTCCTGGACTCCCTTATGCGCCTGGCCGAGCTTGATGTGGAGATCCTTCTCCCGGGGCACAACCGCATCGACACGAAAGTCCCCCCGGATTACGTGCGGAAAACAGCCGAACAGTGGGGACCCTATCTGAGTTGAGGGTTTCCTGTCGCCGCTCCATTCCCGAAATAAGGAGACAGAAGATGCTTTTAATCGAAGACCTCAAGGTGGAACTGGGTGACAAGGTTCTTCTCGAGCACATCGATCTCGAGATCAAACCCGGTGAGACCCACGTCCTGTTCGGGCCGAACGGGTCGGGGAAGACGTCCCTGCTCATGACCATCATGGGGTATCCCCAGTACAAGGTGGTCGGGGGCAGGATTGTTTTCAAGGATGTTGACATCACTTATCTACCCATCAACGAGCGGGCCGCCCTGGGTATCGGCATGTCCTACCAGAGGCCGCCCACCATCAACGGGCTCAAGACGCGCCAGATGGTCAGGCTGTGCGCCGCGAGCAGGGAGGTGGACGAGGGGAATCTGGCCCGCAAGGTCAATTTCACCGATTTTCTGGACCGGGACGTGAATGCCGGCTTTTCCGGCGGTGAGATCAAGAGGTCCGAGCTTCTCCAGTTGATGGCCCAGGATCCGGACCTCATGCTCTTTGACGAACCGGAATCCGGCGTGGACATGGAAAACATCCAGCTCGTGGGCAGGACCATCGCCAAACTGCTCCAGAAGGATCTGGACTCCAACGGAATCAAGACCAAGATGCGCAAGAGGCTCGAACGGACAAAGATGGGCCTGATCATCACACATACGGGGTACATCCTGGATTACTTCGCCGCGGACAAGGGACAGGTCTTGTACAACGGGCGGTTGAGCTGTATCAGCAACCCAAGGGAGATACTCCGCTGCATAGGGGACACGGGATACGGGGAGTGCGTTCGATGCATTTCAGAGATGAACTGAGGGAAAAAGCCGAGAAGGCCAGGGACAAAAAAGCCCCCCTGGGCCCGGACGTGGACCTGAAGATGTTCGATTCGGCGCCCGTGCCGCACGCGTACATGGGTGATGAGGAGCTCTGCACGCTCCCCATGGCCGATCAGAAGACCCTCCTGATGGCGGGCATGGATGTCTCGCAAAAGGGACGCGGGGGCACGTTTTTCCAGAAGGACACATCCGTGGTCCACTGCGGGGCGGCACAGGAGGGGGTCGAAGTCCTGTCCATCAAAAAGGCGCTGGAAGATCACGAGTGGGTCCGTGACTACTACTGGAAGCTTGCCTCCGTGGATGCGGATAAGTTCACGGCGGTCGCCGAACTGGACCTCCACGACGGCTACATTATCCGGGCCCTGCCCGGTAGCCGCTCAGTCTACCCCATACAGGCCTGCATGTACATCGAAAAGGAAGGCCTCCAGCAGAATGTCCACAATATCATCATTGCCGAAGAGGGCTCCGAGCTTCACATCATTACAGGCTGCGCGACAGCCCCCCACATGAAGAAAGGCCTCCACGTGGGGATCTCCGAATTTTATGTCAAGAAGAACGCGAAGCTCTCCTTCACCATGATCCACAACTGGGCTGAGGACATGGTGGTCAGGCCTCGATCCGTGGCCCGGGTGGAGGAAGGCGGGCTCTTTCTCAACAATTACATATCCATGAAGCCCGTCCGCTCCCTTCAGATGTACCCCACGACACACCTGACGGGACCGGATGCGGTGGCCAGGTTCTATAGCATCGTGGTGGGGAGCCCCGGCTCCGAGTACGACATGGGGGGGCGCATTGTCCTGAACCATCCGGGTAACAGGGGGGAAGTCATTTCCAGGGTGATCAGCAACGGCGGGAAGGTCATGGCCCGCGGGCATCTTGTGGGGAATCAGCCCGACATCAAGGCGCATCTCGAGTGCCGGGGGCTGCTCCTCAACGGCGGCGTCATTCACGCCATCCCCGAGCTCGAAGGCCATGTGGACGGGGTGGAGATGAGCCACGAGGCAGCCGTGGGCAAGATCGCCCAGGAAGAGATCTCCTACCTCATGTCCCGGGGACTGTCCGAGGACGAGGCGACCGCCACCATCGTCCGGGGTTTCCTGAGCGTGAACATACCAGGGCTTCCGGCCGAACTCCAGGCGGAGATCGACAGGGCCGTGGAGGAGAGCGACAAGGATGTCATGTAGGCCCGCCGTGCCTCGCAAGACGTTTGTATTTTGTTCGGATCCCCTTCCGCCGCGGGGCGGAAGGGGATCTTCTTTAAAAACATGAAACCGGTGTGAGGAGTGGATTCATGGGGGTCGTCAGGGGGTCGCTGAACTGCACCCGCTTTCTCGTGAACGGTGAGCCGGACGAGGGCTTTCGAGAGGCGGCACGCGAAAAGGTTGTGAGGTATTCCTTCAAAAGGCTGCATGAGGATTCGGATCAGGAAAGGGCCGTGGGTTGGGTCAACATACTGGATGAGTATCAGAGGGGGTTCCTGGGGGACGAGTATTTCAAGGAACCCTACATTGCCCTGTCTCTCCGGGTGGACACCAGGAGTGTCCCGGCGAGGGCCCTTCGCCAGTACTGCCGGGAGGCGGAAGACGAGATCAAGGAGCGGGAGGGCTTGGAGTTCCTCAGTAAAAAACGACGCGAGGAGGTCCGGGATGCGGTGAGAGCCCGCCTCCTCAGAAGGGCCATTCCCAGAACGGCCGTCTACGACATGGTGTGGGATCTCCAGAGAGGCCTCGTCCTGTTCGGCGCCACGAGCACACGTCTCTGCGATGAATTCGCCGAGATTTTCTACAACACCTTCGAGTTGCGGCTGACATCCGTCTACCCGTACAGCCTGGCCTACCGGCTCCTCCAGGACAAGGGCCTGAGGGCCGACGGCCTGAACGATGTGCGGCCTTTCGGCCTGGACAGGGGGGCGGAATCATGAGTCTCGCCGAAAAAATGGCAGACACCGAATTCCTGGGGCGCGAGTTCCTTGTATGGCTCTGGTTCAGGAGCGAGACCCGGGAGGGTGTCTTTGACCTGGAGGACATCGGGACAGTGGAGATATGGCTGGACGGGAAGATGACCCTGGAATCCGAGGGCGAGGAGCGCGGGGAAAAAGTGATCTGCGCCGGTGCCGCTGCCCGTCTCAAGGAGGCTCGCTTCGCTCTCACGAAGAACAAGAAGCCCACCCAGGCAACCCTTCGCATGCTCAAGGGTGACGATGAGTGGAGTTTCAGCCTGGATTCCGCGTGGCTCAACTTTTCCTCCCTGAAGACCCCGAAGGTGGTGCAGGATGTGCGTGAGGACCCGGACGGGCTTTTCTACGAGAGAATGTTTTTGATCGAGCAGCCCATAGCCGTCATGGACGCCCTTTTTTCCCGGTTTGTGGAGCTCAGGCTCTCCCCTGAGTGGGACGCTGAGGAGTTGCCCGCCATGAAAGACTGGATACTGGGCCGCGGTGCGTGGGTAGGCGTGCCTGATCGGCCGCCCGAACCCTGAACAGGAAAATAACCACCGGAACAACCCCCGACAGGAGACCTTTCAATGAAAGTCAGAGACATCATGAGCACCGAGGTCGTCACACTGTCCCCGGAGACGGAGATCGCCGAGGCCGCAAGGGTGCTCCTCGAGAAGAGGATTAACGGCGTCCCGGTCGTCAACGAAACAGGCCGCGTGGTCGGCATCCTCTGCCAGAGCGACCTGGTCAGCCAGCAGAAGAAATTTCCGCTTCCATCCGTTTTCACCCTGCTGGACAGCCTGATCCCTCTCAAATCAGTCAAGAACCTGGACAGGGAGGTCCAGAAGATGACAGCGACCCGAGTATCCGATGCCATGACCCCCAACCCGGTCACAGTGGGGCCCGAGCACTCTGTCGAAGACGTGGCGTCCCTCATGGTGGACAAGAAGTTCCACACGATCCCGGTGGTGGAAGAGGGAAAACTCATAGGCATTGTCGGCAAGGAGGACGTCCTCAGGATCTTGACAAGAGAATGAAGACCGCCGACCGTGGAACAAAGGCGCTTGTCGCGTGCTGCACGGCCATCTTCTGGCCCGGGGCCTTTATTTTTGGTTTCCCCGGGGTCATGGGGAGCGTCTGGCAGCAGAAATTCGCAGTGGGCCAGGCGGCCGTGGGGCAAACCCTTTTTTTTGTGCTCGCGGCGGTGGGGCTTTTCATGTTTCTTTCCAGCCGCCTCCTGGAAAGATTCGGCCCCTCGAGGCTCGTGGCGGTCGGTGCGATCCTCGGCGGCTTGAGCACCGCCTGGGTGGGTGCCGCCGGCCGCATGATCGAGGTCTATGCCTGGGCGTTTCTCATGGGAGCGGCTTCCACCTGTATTTATCTCCCCACCCTGACCATCGTCCAGCAGTGGTATCCCACCCGGCGGGGTCTCGTGTCCGGGCTCGTGAACCTGTTCTTCGGGTTTTCCGCGGCCCTCATGTCCCCAGTGTTCGGGTGGACGCTCCAGGGCATTGGCTACAGGAAAACGGCCTTGTGTTTCGGTCTCCTGGCCGTCGGGGTGGGGTTGGCCGCGGCGCGTTTCTGCGTGAGGCCGGCGGCGTCCCGACCTGCGAGGGCCGGCGGGGGAGGGGGCGCCCAGGTCGTCGACAGATCCCTGACTGTGAGGGAGAGCCTCGGAACCAGGGCATTCTGGAGCCTCTGGGGGGTGTGGGCCATGGCAGGCGCGGCGGGGATCGCCATGGTGCCTCTGTCCACGGCATTCGGCACAGCCAGGGGGCTGAACCTGCAGGAGGCCATTGTCATCCTGACGGCCTTCAACATCACCAACGGGTCGAGCCGCCTGGTGAGCGGTTATATCTCCGACAGATTCAGCCGCGTTCAGACCATGTCCATCTCTTTTGCCGGGGCCGGGGCGGCCTATCTGTTCATTTCCCATGCGGAAGGACTCCTTGCGTGGTCGTTTCTGGCGGCTGTGGTGGGGTTTGCCTTCGGCGCCCTTTTTGCCGTTTCGGCCCCCCTGGCGACAGACGTCTTCGGGCTTCGCAACTTCGGCACCATTTTCGGGCTGGTCTTCACGGCATACGGATTCGTGGCGGGTCTCCTCGGCCCATGGTTGAGCGGGTTTCTCCTGGACAGGACCGGAGGGGATTTCGACCCCGTGTTTACGTATCTCGGAATCTTTCTGCTGGTTTCCTCCGGTCTCGTGCAGTTCGTGCGCCCCGGGGAAACAGCCCCGGCGGGGTGAACTTCAAGGGAGGGTTCGATTATTCTCGTGTTTCTGGTTGTGTTCCTCAGTCTCTACGGGCTGGCCCATGCCTACACCTACCTGAAGCTCCAGACCCTCTTCAGGTGGACGGGTTTCCAGAGGTTCTTCGCCCTTGGGGCTCTTTTGTTCCTCTTCATCTCTCCCGTGCTTGGTCATGTGGTCGCATCCCCGGAGACCAGGTGGCTGGATCGCATCGTTCTCGTTGTCGGATACGAGTGGATGGGGTTGCTGTTCCTGTTCATCTGCGCCCACCTTTTCCTGGAAGCCCTGAGGCTCCTGGTTTTTTTATTCAACCGCACTTTGGCGCGCGGCAGCATACAGGGACTGCCCCGGACCGCGTACTGGGTCGTTTCGGCCGCGGCTGTCACGGTATATGTTTACGGCCATTTCGAGGTGCGCGATCTTCGACTGGAGACGGTCGAGCTGACCTCTCCCAAGGTTGCCCACGAGGCGAACCCGCTGCGTATCGTCCAGATAACCGACCTCCATTTCAGCGCCGTCAACGGCGCGGAACTTGCGGCGCGCATTGCCGCCCGGGTCGAGTCCCTGGACCCGGATCTGCTTGCGGTCACCGGGGACCTGGTGGATCGTGGCATAAGCGACCCGGAGGAGATCCAGCGGATCTTCAGATCCATAAAGGCCCCCCTGGGAAAATATGCGATCGTGGGGAATCACGAGGTCTACCGCGGGCTGCAGGCATCCGTCCGGTTTCTGGAGGATGCCGGGTTCGAGGTCCTCAGGGGGGAGGCCCGTTCCCCGCTGCCCTGGCTCACCGTCATCGGCGTCGACGACGAGGCGGTCGGCCGTGTGGGGCGTCCCCAGGGGAGATCCCTGGACGACCTCCTGGAAGAGGCCCCGCCGGAAAACCTCACCATCCTCCTTCGCCACCGGCCGATCGTGGAAAAGGAGAATCCCGGCCGGATGGACCTTCAACTCTCTGGGCACACCCATGGCGGGCAGATCTTTCCCTTCGGCTTCGTGGTTGCGAGGGCTTTCCCGTACCTCAAGGGCGTTCACACGCTGGGAGAGGGCTCCGTCCTCTATGTGAGCCGCGGCACAGGGACCTGGGGGCCCCGGATTCGGGTGGGAAGCCCGCCGGAGATCACCCTCATCGTCTACAGTTCGGAAAAGAAGCAGTAAACCGGTATTCGATCAGGTTTCGGCCAGCATGCGGGCCAGCCGCCGGTGGGCCGATGGAAATGCGAACTCGTGGAGCCCCTCCCTGAATACCCAGCGCCCTTCCACGGCCGTCCGGGGGGTCGCCTGCTGCCCGGGGGGATCGAGGAGGCATCTAAAGGCGCGGAGGCGCACCCTGTATCGGGTGTATGCGTGTTGGATCTCCGCCGCCTTCCCGCGCACCTCCCCCCGCACGCCCAGGTCTTCAAGCAGCATGCGGCGAACGGCCTCCCGTGGGGATTCGCTGTCCCCCAGCGGACCCCAGGGGAATTCCCACAGTCCGGCCATGAGGCCCCCGGTGGGGCGCTTTTGGATGAAGACCCTGTCTTTATCATCGAAAAGAACGGCCGCGGCCGCTTCCACAAACAGGGTCCGGGGCCTGCGGGCCGTGACCGGCCTTTGGTCGATCGTTCCCTTGATGCGCGCCCTGCACGCCGGGGACAGGGGGCATGACCCGCATGCGGGTCGTGCCGGTGTGCACACGACGGCCCCCAGTTCCATCACAGCCTGGTTGTATTCCCGGGCCCGCCCACTGGGGAGCCAGGCAGTCAGAGCGTGTCGAAGCGCCTTTCGGCCGGCCGCACCCTTGACGGGAAGGTCCAGGTCCAGGACGCGGGCCGTGACCCGCTCCGCATTCCCGTCCAGCACGACCACGTCCTCGTTGAAGGCCAGGCTGAGGATGGCGGCCGCCGTGTAGGGCCCGATTCCCGGAAGGGCCAGGAGGGCCTTTTCATCCCGGGGGACCTCGCCTGCGTGGTCTTCCACGATCTTCAAGGCGGCCCTCTGAATATTGCGGACCCTGGAGTAATAACCCAGGCCCTCCCACAGGAGGAGCAGGTCGCTCTCTTCAGCCCGGGCCACCGTCCGTGGGTCCGGCAACCGGTCCATCCAGCGCTCGAAGTACGGAACGACTTTGGCCACCTGGGTCTGCTGGAGCATGATCTCGGATATCCACACGGCATAGGGGGAAGGGTCGCGTCGCCAGGGAAGGTCCCGCCGGTGTTCACTGAACCAGGCGACGAGTTTGCCACCCATCTCGGCGCTCTCTAAGGTTGACACCGCACTCTCCCTTGCCGGCTCAATTTCATGTGTCCTCGTCCAAATGGAAAAAAATCCTAACCCATCGCGAGGCCGCGTGGCAAGGGTTGTCTACGATGGGGACAGAATCGAAAAAAACCGCGCCGTCATCCCGGCGAAAGCCGGGATCCAGCGGCCTTTTGAAAAAATGACCGTGGATTCCGCCGTTTTGGGTCTTCACTTTCGGCTTGGTGGTTTATTCCAGATCCGAGATCTCCGGAAAATCCAGCTTGAGCATCTCCACGCTTGCCTGGATGCGCCGTGCGTTTCTCTCCAGGCATGGTTGGGACCCCGAGACCTCGAGAAGATCGCGGCACCACGAATCCATGGCCTGCACCTTCTCGAGTATGACCTTGTATTCCTCGGATACATCCATGATTTTTCCCTGTAGTCTCAATTTAGTGTTTTCTGAGATCCTTGAATCTTCGGGCCTTCACGTCGTACCTGGGGAGGGTGTTGTGCTCATGGACCTCGATGCGGTACCCGAGGTTGGTTTTCAACCTGAGCTGATCCTTGAGCACGGGTTCCACCTCCCCCCAGCGCTCCCTGTAATCCGGGAGGACTTCCACCTTGAGGGTGATCTGATCGATGTCCCCCTTTTTTTCAACCACCACCTCGAACTCGTCGCCGATCCCGTCGATGGAACGCACCACCTCCTCGATGGCCGACGGGGAGAGGAGCACGCCTTTCACCTTGGTGATGTCGTCCGCCCTGCCGATCACCCCCCCCTTGATGAGCCGGAAGGTCCTGCCGCAGGGGCACGGGTCCTCCGCCCACTGGATGATGTCCTTGGAATCGAAACGGATGCACGGCTGGGCCTTCCGGTCAAATGCGGTGATGATCATCTCCCCCGGCCTGCCCGGTTCTTCAATGGGTTCGCCGGTTTCCCGGTCCTCGATCTCCACATGGAAAAAGGCCTCGTTCACGTGGAGCCCGCCGGGCTGCTCCGTGCATTCATAGGACCAGGCCCCGATCTCGGTGGCCCCTGAATGGTCGTACACCCTGGCGTTCCAGGCCTCTTCCATCCGTTTCTTCGTGCTGGGGATGCTCGCGCCGGGCTCCCCGGCGCAGGTGATCTTGTTGATGCTCGTGAGCGCGGGATCCATGCCCATTTTGTGGCGGGCGGTCTCGGCCATGCCGAGAATGTAGGTGGGGGTGGCCATCATGGCCGTGGGGCGTATCTCCTGAATCTTGAGCAGCCGTGCCTTGGTGTCCAGAACGCCGCCGGGGACGACCTCGCAGCCGATTTTTTCCGCCGCGTAGTGCCCTGCCCAGAAGGCCACGAAAACATTGTATCCGAAGGGGATAAAGACCCGGTCCTCAGGCCTGTAACCCTGGGCCCACAGGATGTAGGCCCAGCATTCGGACCACCACTCCCAGTCAGTCCAGGTGTCTGCCTGGTACACGGGCTGCCCGGTGGTCCCGCTCGTCTGCCTGTACTCCGTGACCTCTTCCAGGGGGACGCACAGCGCGTCCCCGTAAGGAAAGGGGTCTTTCAGCTGGATGTCCCTCATCATGGTCTTTTCCACCTTGGGGACCTTTCGGACATCCTCCAGCGAGCGTATGTCCTCGGGGCGCACGCCCGCGGATTCATAAAGCCTGCGGTGGAAGGCGGAGTGATCGTAGGCCCACTTGAAGATGCGCCTGAATTTGTTGAGCTGAAGGGCCCTGAGGGACTCCCGGGGGAGGGTTTCGAGAAAGGGGTTCCAATAGGGATTGGTTTTCTTCATAAAGTCTCATCCTCTTGGTCGTCTCACCCGGCCGGCATGGGAGCTGCCGGGAGGAGCGATTAAATGGCGGCGAGATCCCCACGGTGGTTCCTGCCTCAGCGGCGAGGTGGGATGGCTGAGTTCATCCGGGCAGATTAGACTCTGGAAAAGAGTGTGTCTATGACAGCCGTCATACCCAGAACGCCTCATCCTGAAATCGCTCCAGTCGGACCGGCTCCTTGATCCACAACTCCCCGCGTCCGGAGCGTATGATGCCGCGTTCACGCAGGGCGCCGAGGCACCGCAGCACGGATTCCGTCGTGGTCCCCGCCAGTTCCGCTATTTCAGAGCTCGTGAAGGCCAGGCGATCGCCGAACTTCCTGTTGAGGACGTGGAGGATTTTGATGACGCGCTCCTGGACCCTCTTTTCCATCATGTCGATGAGTCGGTTGTTGGCGCTGTCCACCGCGCGTCCGAGAATCTGGATGATGCCGGTCACGAGTTCCGGGTTGCGGAAGGCGAATCGGACGAACCAGTCCCGCTCCACGAGGAGAAGAACGGAGGCCTCCAGGGCCGTGGCGCTCATCATTCGAGGAAGGCCGGTAAACGGTCCCACGAGATTGAGCGGCTCCCCCTTTTCGGCAAGCAGGTAAGTGACGCACGTGCCTCCGGCGGAACAGAACTCGACCTTTACGATTCCCCGCGCCACCACGTAAAAATAGCGACAGGGTTCGTCCTGGTGAAAGATCGTGGAACCCTTTGGAAAGGTTTTTGCCACAGCCTGACCGGCAATTTCCCCGATCTGATCGCCGCGCACTCTTTCGAACCCGAGCGCGTGCAGGAAGAGCTCCCTGCGGGAGGCAAAATCGAGTTGCTCAGTCATCGAATGCTTCTTTACATGGATTAAGTGGTTGTGTGAAGACCGGCCGCCTCTTTCATTAAAGGCACAGTGATATCTTAAGGATAGGGAATTGAAAATGGAGTGTCAAATATTACCGGCAAGGTCGTGAAGCCTGCCTGAATCGCCTGCGTCGAACCAGTCTTCAATGAGCCTTCGGGAGATGGAGACCCTGGGCGGAAGGCGCAGGGTTTTTTCTTCGAGACCCTCCAGTATGTCGCGGCGGGAAAACCAGGCCGCCCGCTCGATCTCCCTGCCGTCCACCCTGATTTCCCTGGTCTCGGCCTCGGCTCTGAAGCCCAGCATGACCGAGCGTGGAAAGGGCCATGGCTGGGAGCTGTGATAGATCACATTTTTCACCCGCACCCCGCTCTCCTCGTAGACCTCGCGCAGAACCGCGTGCTCGACACTCTCCCCGGGTTCCACAAAACCGGCGAGGGTGGAGTACCAGCCCCTGGGCCAGACCGGCTGGCGACCCAGGAGGCACTTGTCCCCCCTGCTCACCAGGACGATGATGGCCGGATCCGTTCGCGGGAAGTGCTCCCTTGCGCATTTTTCATTGGTGCAGATAAGGAGGTGGCCGCCGTCGGCGGAGGCATTGGGACTGCCGCACGCTGCACAGTACCCGGTGGACCGGTGCCAGTAAGCCATGGCCTTGGAATAGACGAGGAGCTCTCCGTGGAGGCTCTCCATGAAGTGCCCGATCTTCCTCAGGTCCTCGAACCGGCCGACGGCCGAGAGCTTTTCAGGGACGGATGAATCCTCCACGGCCAGATCCACGCCGAAATAGGCCCGGTCCTCGTGGATTCCAAGAAAGAAGGGAGTGGGGAGAGGGTGGAAGGATTTTTCAAGTTCCTGGAGGGAAAGGACGGCCGGCACATAACCTTCCCGGGGCAGGATCAGGTTCCGCTCTCCCCACACGGGAACGAACCCGGTCCCGGGGCGGGTTCTCGTGCTCTCTACCCACGCGGGGTCGCGCCTCTTCTCCACCACCCTGTCAAGGAGGGCTGTTGAGAAGCAATTGAGGGAAGACACCTCCAGATGATCCATGAAAATCCCTTTGATCACCCTCCCAGATAGGCCTTTTTGACTTCCGGATCGTTCAGAAGCTTGCCCGAGGCGCCCTTGAGGGCGAACACGCCGTTTTCCAGGACATAGCCGCGGGAGGCGAACCGGAGCGCAAGGCGCGCATTCTGCTCCACCAGGAGGATGGTGGTCCCCTCCTGGTTGATTTCCTTGAGGGCGTTGAAAACGCTCATCATGAGAAGGGGCGCAAGCCCCATGGAGGGCTCGTCCAGGATCATGAACTGCCGGCCGCTCATGAAGGCCCTCCCGATGGCAAGCATCTGCTGTTCACCGCCGCTCAAGGTCCCGGCCTTCTGGGAGGACCGCTCCCTGAGACGCTCGAAAATAGAAAAGACCTGCTCGACGTCTTTAACGATCTGGTCCCGGTCTTTTCGCGCGTAGGTGGCCAGCTGGAGATTCTCGAGGACCGTCAGGTTTCCGAAGAGCCGCCGCCCCTCCGGCACGTGGCTCAGTCCGAGCTCGCTTACCACCCTGTCCGGGGGGTACTTGAGAAGGTCCTTTCCCCTGAAGGTCATCCTGGCGCCGGGCTCCACCGGAATGAGCCTCGAGATTGCACGCAGTGTCGTGCTCTTACCCGCCCCGTTGGCCCCGATGATGGTGACGATCTCCCTGTCGTCGATCTCGAAATCGAGCCCCTGAAGGGCCTTGATCTTTCCATAGGAAACCTGAAGATTCTCGACCGTGAGCAGCATTATTCAAAGGTCTCCTTTCCAAGGTAGGCTTCGATGACCTTGGGGTCGTTCTGGATCTCCTCGGGTGTCCCCTCGGCGATGACCTCTCCGAACACCAGCGTTTGTATCCTTTCGCAGAGTTCCATCACAAGCTTGAGACGGTGCTCGATGAGGAAAATGGCCAGCCCGATCTCCTCCCGCACCTGGCGGATGATGTCCATCATCTGCATGAGCTCTTCAGGATTCATGCCCGCGGTGGGTTCGTCCAGAAAAAGGATCTTGGGCTGCATGGCCAGGGCTCTCGCCATCTCAACCCTTCTCTGGGCGCCGTAAGGCAGGTTCAGAACGTTTTGTCCGGACAGGTGGTCCACCTTCATCATTCGAAGGTTCGTCATGGCCCGTTCCTTGAATTCCTTCTCCTGCCGCTCGCGGCGGGGCGTGCCGAGGAAGGCTCCCCGCAGTCCATAGGTGATCTTGGAGTACTGGGACATCATGACGTGCTCGAGCACGCTCATGTGCCGCCACAGCTGGAGGTTCTGGAAGGTCCTCCCGAGCCCCCGGTCCGCGATCTCGTGGGGAAACAGGCCTACGAGGTTTTTCCCGTCCAGGATGACCTCGCCTTCGGTGGGGCGGTGTATCCCGGTGATGAGGTTGAATATGGTCGTCTTCCCTGCCCCGTTCGGACCGATGAGCCCGCGCACCTCGCCCGGTTCGACGGCCAGGTTGTAGTTGTGGACCGCCCTCAACCCGCCAAAGAAATGGGTCATGCTCTTGACCTGAAGCAACGGCATACTATGCATCTCCTTCGTGGTTCTTCCGGGGACTCAGGATCTTTCTCGGGTTGAATTCCCGGAAGGCGATGAGACCCGTGGGCCGGTAGATCATGATGAGGATCAACAGGAGCGGTATGATGATCCACTTGAAAATCTGGAGGGGTCTGAGGGCCTCGCTGAGGAGATTCAGGCTCACGGCGCCCACGATGGAGCCCACCACCGAGTTGAGCCCGCCGAAATAGACCATGGCGAGGACTTCGGCGAGTTTTTTGATGCCGAATGTCCCAGGGTTGACGTAGCGGAGGACGTGGGCGAAAAGCCCGCCGGCGACGCCGGCCCAGAAGGCCGCAAAGAGAAAGTTGATCATCTTGGTGCGGCGGGTGTTGACGGTCATGGCCTCTGCGGCCTCCTCGTCGTCGCGCACGGCGTTCACGGCCTTCCCCATGGTGGACCGGACGAAATTGTTGATCATCCACACGCACAGGACCGTCCAGATGAAGACGGTGGGCAGGTTGGCCCAGTCGGGCTGGCTCCCCAAGCCCCTGGGGCCTCCCACGATCTCCACGTTTTCGATGAGGCTTTTGACGATGAAAAGAAATGCCAGGGAGATGATGGCAAGATAGTCGCCCCGCGTGCGGAAGGACGGTATGGCGACGATCAGGGCGCCTATGGAAGCCAGGAGTCCCCCCGCAATAAGGCCCAGGGGAAAAAGGAAAGGACCCAGCCAGGCCGGGAGGTAGGGGAGCCCGAATATCTTGTCGTCCACAAAGAGAACGAGGCTGAAAACCGAGGCCCCGTAAGCCCCCAGGGCCATGAAACCGGGGTGGGAGCAGGAGAATTCCCCCTGATACCCATTGATCAGGTTCAGGCTCAGGGTGACGATGACCGCGATGAGTGTGAGTTTTAGTGTGAGGAGCCTGTAGTCGCTGATCCCCGACCAGATGTGAAGGATCAGGAAGACGAGTGCAAGGTAAAACAGAACCGTTATCACAAAGGGGAGCCGCATGAGCTTTCCGGCCGCCCTGTCGGCGGCGGCCCCTAGGAAGCGGCCGCAGACCAGAATGGGCAGTATGTAGATCACCGCCAGATACGCCAGGACCGAAGGGATCATGAGGGGGCTGCCCATGATGATCACAAGCCCGAAAAGCATGGGGACCTTTGAAAACCCGAGGGCTACGGCCAGGGGCTCCCCGACCAGCCGCTCCAAAATGACTGCCGCAAGGGCACCGGCCAGCCAGGCCAGAATCGGCAGCCCCCGCATGAACCCCAGAAGCCTTTCAAAATATCCCGCTGCCGCGCTCTCCGAAACCGTGGCGTTGTTCCGTGCCATAACAATCCCTCGTCCCTGTCAAAGTTGAACACCTGCTTACTGGTGAACCACCCAAAAAAGACTGGGCTTTTTTTCTCGAATCACAGCCTGAGCTTTGCGCTGTGCGCTTCCCCGAAAAATCCGTGGGGTCTGAAGACCAGGATGGCAAGAATGATCGAATAGGCGATGAGGTCCCGGAACGTTGACGGGAAGACCATCGCCACGAAAATCTCTATAAAGCCCAGAAGGAATCCCGCAAGCGTGGCCCCCATAATGGAACCACGCCCCCCGAGAATGGCGGCCACGAAAGCCTTCCATCCGAAACCTATCCCCATGTAGGGATCCAGCACCGGGTAGGCGACGCCGAAGAGGATGCCCGCCACGGCGGCCAGTGCCGAGCCTATGGCAAATGTCATGGCCGCGATCTTGTTGACGGGCACGCCCATGAGGGGCACGATGACAAAATCAAAGGACATGGCCCGCATGGCCATGCCCCAGCGGCTCCGCTTGATGAACTGGTGCAGGGCCAGCATGAGGGCCACGGACACCAGGACGATCATGATCTTCTTGTTGGTGATGTAAACACCCATGAGGTTGTAGGTCTCGCCCTTGATCAGGTAGGGGAAACGGACCCTCTGGGCACCCATGAGCGCCAGGTTTCCGGTTTCGAGGATGATGCCGATCATGAGGCCGGTGATGGCCGCGGAGGCGCGGGGGGCATCCCTCAGGGGCCGGTATCCGACCCTTTCCACGATGATGCCGACGATGGATGTGAGGAACATGGATATGAGGATGGTCAGGACCAGGATGACCCAGCCCGGGACGGCTATGGATCCCAGGGAGGCCAGTGCCAGGAGGGCTGTGGCTATACCGAATCCGATGTAGGCCCCGACCATGAAGATGTCCCCATGGGCGAAATTAAAGAGCATCAGGATGCTGTACACCATGGAGTATCCGAGGGCGATTAAGGCGTAGAAGCTCCCCCACTGAAGAGCGTTCACCACGTTTTGAAAGAAGAATAGCATGGAGCCGACTCCTTCAAGCTTTTATGAAAGCGGGCCGGGGAACCGTTCCCCCGGCCCGCCCCCGTACTCGGCGAGTCCCGGCTTCCGCGTTGTCCTTGTTATCGCGCGGAAAATGGCAGGTCACAGCACAGCCCGGCTGATGGTGAGGCTAGGGGCACACGGACTTGTAAAACTCGAATTCGCCCTTTTCGCTGATACGGACGATGACCGCGCACTTGATCGGATCACCCTCTTCGGTGAAGGTCATCTTGCCCGTGATCCCGTCGAACCCCTCGATGCTTGCCAGGGCGTCCCTCAAGCACTGCCGGTCCTTTGCTATGTCGCCCGTGATGTTGCCGCAGTTCTCGATGGCGCGCTGGACGAGGTGGAGCGCATCCCAGGTGAGGGCGCCCACGTCGTCGGGAACGTAGCCGTATTTTTTCTCGTACCGGTCGATGAAGGCCTTGGTGGCGCCTTTAGCACCCGCGGCGGCGTAGTGTGTGCTGAAAAAGAGTCCGTAGCAGTCGGGGCCGCAAAGCTCGACTGTCTCGGCGGAACCCCAGCTGTCGCTCCCCACGATGGGCTTGTTCCACCCCAGTTCGTGGGCCTGCTGGACGATGAGGGCCACTTCGTTGTAATACTGGGGGGTGAAGAGGACCTCCGCCCCGGACTGGAGGATCTTGGTCAACTGGGCGCTGAAGTCGGCGTCATTGGTGGTGAAGCTCTCGAAGGCGACCACGGAGCCCGGGCCGTGGATCTTTTCCCAGGCCTGCTTGAAGAACTCGGCCAGCCCCTTGGGGTAGTCGCTGGCCACGTCGTAGAGCACCGCGGCCTTTTTGTAACCGAACTCCTCGGTGATGAAGTTCGCGAGGACCGGTCCCTGGAAGGGGTCCAGAAAACAGGCTCGGAAAACAAAGGGGCGGTCCTTGGTGGTGTCCGGGTTGGTGGACCACGGGGATATCATGGGGGTCTTGTAGTTGTTGGCCACCCCGCCCGCCGGCACGGCCTGCTTTGATGACTGCGGGCCGACGATGACCAGCACTTCGTCCTCGGTGATCATCTTGGTGTTCGCCTTGACGGCGGACTCCGCCTTGCTCTCGTTGTCCTCGATGACCAGCTGCACATCGACTTTCTTGCCGCCCACGTCGATGCCGCCCGCCGATTTGATGTCTTCCAGCCACATCTCGGCCGCGTATTTGCTTCCTTCGCCCACCTTGGGGATGTCCCCGGTAAGGGGGGCATTGATACCGACCTTGACTTTCATGTCCGCGGACCAGGCGCCGGGGGTGAACATCAACAGCGCCGCAGCCAAAACAGCCACACATGCAAAAGTCTTTTTCATGGAACCTTCCTCCTTTAAGATTGTTTGGTTGGTCTGATATTGACGGAAACATCTTGGCGAGCATGCCCCGACTCCGCGGGGAATTCGCTGGTTTTATCACAGCGGGTTGCGGTTTTCAACACCCGATTTTTCTCGAAAACCCGAAACAAAACGTCACAATACAGAGTTGGAGATCGACCGGCGCTCGCGGGCAAAAGATCAAAAAAAGCATGACCAAGAGCACGACAGGCATGAAGGAAGACAATTTCAAAATCTGTGTCGCAATCGCAATCGAGGAATCCCTCCCGGCGGAAAATCCCGGAGAAGAAAAAGGATTACCGCAGAGGGCAAAACCTAAAAGCATTAACACGAAGAAGGCACGAAGCACACGAAGAAAGCTAAGGTTATCGCGCGCAGTCGGTCGGATCGCCTTCGATCTTGTCCAGGGCGTGATGGAGGGCCGGGAGGACGACCTCCAGGTTTTCCCGGACCGCCCTGGGGCTTCCCGGGAGGTTTATGATGAGCGATGTTCCCCTCACCCCGGCCACGGCCCGGGAGAGCATGGCGTGCGGGGTCTTGGAAAGTCCTGCGGCCCGCATGGCCTCGGCGATCCCGGGGATCTCGTAATCGAGGATTTCCTGTGTGGCCTGGGGCGTGTTGTCCCTGGGGCTCAGGCCCGTCCCCCCGGATGTCAGGATCAGGGACAAGCGGTCCTTGTCGGCCCACTCCAGGAGGACCTCCTGTATCCTGGAGGGATCGTCGGGGACAACCGCGGTTTGTTCCACGGTGAAGCCCGCGTTGTCCAGCATGTCTCGGGCCACCCTGCCGCTCTCATCGGAGCGGAGGCCCCGGGAGCCCCTGTCGCTCACCGTGAGTATGCCTGCCCGCCGGGAGATGGATGCCAAGGGGAGACTCCTTTCAAAAAAGGCCCGGGAGCGCGCAAGCATCCCCGGGCCTGGGTTGATCACAATGCGTCTGTTTGAAAGTCCAAGGGACCGCAACCCCGGAGGTCTAGACGAAAGGCCTACTGTTCCGACTCCTGCCTCTCCGCGATCACCTTGTCCGCGAGTTGGGCGGGGAGTTCTTCGTAGTGGTCCAGTTCCATGGTGAAAGAGCCCCTTCCCGCCGTCATCTGGTTGAGGTCCAGGGCGTACTTGAGGACCTCTGACATGGGGGCCTGGGCCTTTATCAGCTGGTACTTCCCCTGTCCCTCCATGCCCAGGACCCTACCTCGCCGGCCGTTGAGGTCTCCCATGACATCCCCCATGTTTTCCTCGGGCACCACGATGTCGAGTTTCATGATGGGCTCCAGGAGCACCGGGTTGGCGTCCTGCACGCCCTTTTTGAAGCACATGCTGGCCGCGATCTTGAAGGCCATTTCAGAGGAGTCCACGTCGTGGCTCTTGCCGTCGTAGAAGCGGACCTTGACGTCCACCACGGGATAGCCCGCAAGGACCCCCTTGGGGAGGGTCTCTTGAATACCCTTCTCCACCGCGGGCACAAAGTTGCGCGGCACATTCATGCCCACGAGGGCTTCTTCGAACTCGAAACCGGCGCCGCGCTCCCGAGGCGACACGTCAAAGTGGACCTCGGCAAACTGCCCCCGGCCGCCGGACTGCTTCTTGTGGCGATAGACGATCCCTTTTGCAGGCTTTTTGATGGTCTCCAGGTAAGGGACCTTGACCGGCCTGAGCTCCAACTCCACGCCGAACTTGCGCTGCACCTTTTCGCAGGTGGCCTCCAAGTGGATCTGCCCGGTTCCGGACAGGAGGATGTCGCCGGTGGACATGTCCCGGTCGACCTTTATGGTGGGGTCTTCTTCCTTGATGCGCGCCAGGGAGCTGAAGAGCTTGTCCTCGGTGCCCTGGACCTTGGCCCCGACCGCATAGGAAATGGCCGTGGGCAGCGGGTCGAGAGAGGGATAAACGATGGGGTCTTTTTCATGGCACAGGGTGTCGCCCGTTCCTGTTTCCTTGAGCTTGGCAAAGGCCACAATGTCCCCGGTCACCGCCTCTTCGACGGATTTCTGCTTCTTTCCTTCCAGGATCAGGATGTTGCTGAACTTCTCCTTGACGTCCTTGTTCGGGTTCAGGAGGGCCATGTCCGGCGTGAGTTTTCCGGAGCGGAGCCTGACGATGTTCAGTTTTCCGGCAAAGGGGTCGGCGATGGTCTTGAAGACGATGCAGGAGAAGGGGGCTTCCATGGAGGCCGGGCGCTCGATCTCTTCCTCGGATCCCGGCTTTTTCCCCTTGAAGGGCGCGTGGTCCAGGGGGGAGGGCATGGCCTGGACAATGGCGTTCATGAGCCGATCGACACCGATGTTGAGGAGGGCGGATCCGCAGAATATGGGAATCACGGTTCCCGCCCTGACCCCCTCGTAAAAAGTGGTTTCGATCTCCTGGGCGGAAAGCTCTTCCCCTTCCAGGTACTTCTCCATGAGTTCGTCGTTTGCCTCGACGATGTTTTCTATCATGGCCTCCCGGAGTTCCTGAACGGCGTCCTCCATGTCAGCGGGGATATCTCCCGATGCGACCTTCCCGGAGCCGTCTTTCTCGTATGTGTAGGCCTTCATCTTGATGAGGTCCACCACTCCCCGGAAGGACTCCTCGGCGCCCATGGGGATGACAACAGGGGTGGCCTTTTTCTCGAATTCGCTGTTTATCTGGTCCACGACCCCCTGAAAATCGGCCCTCTCCCGATCCATGCTGTTGATGAAAATCATGCGGGGAAGGTCTGCGTCGTCGGCAAAGCCCCACACCTTTTCCGTGCCTATCTTGACGCCTGAAGTGGCGTCTATGACCACCACGGCACCGTCCGCGCCCTGGAGGCAGAACATGGTGTCCGAAAGAAAGTTGTCATCACCCGGGGTGTCGATGATGTTGATTTCACATTTTTTCCAGGTACAGTGATGGAATGCCGTGCTGAGAGTGATTTTCCTCTTGATTTCTTCCGGTTCGAAGTCCAGGTTGGATGAACCCTCGTCCACCCTGCCAAGCCGTGATGTGGCCTTGCCGTTGAAGAGGACGGCCTCGGCCAGGGAAGTCTTGCCGCATCCCACGTGACCCACAAAACCGACGTTCCTCAACTGTTCACTTTTTCTTTCCATACCGTATTCCTCGCAATATGTTATTTTTCACCCGGACAGCCATCCGGCCATGGGACGAAATCTGGATTGTTTTGGGGTACCCGGCCTAAGAGAAAAATAAATCTATAATAACTAGCCTATTTAAAAAACGGAAGTCAAGAAGGGAATCCATGCCCGGATTTTTTTTAATTGCCAAAGCGCTCTAATATGATACCATTAAAACTTTTTCGAGAAGGTAATTGGACTCCGGTGATGCGGCTTTCCGAATATATGGACAAATTTCTGTCCCATCTGGAATTCGGGAGGGGTTTCTCCCCTCACACCGTCAGAAACTACCGGATCGATTTGAGACAGTTCCGCGCTTTTATCGAGGAAAATGCAGGGGGTCCCGAGTCGGAGATCGATTACTCGGTGCTGAGAGACTTTCTGGGGAGCCTCCACGGGCGGTACAATCGGCGAACCATCGCCCGGAAACTTTCCGCGGTGCGCTCCTTTTTTTCGTTTCTGGAAAAATCGGGGATTCGGGACGACAACCCGGCTGCCCTCCTCATCAGTCCCAAGCAGGGCAAACCGGTTCCCGTCTATCTTTCCGTGGACGACATGTTCAGGCTGCTCGAGGGCCCTTACCGGAAAAACCCGCTGGGCCTGAGGGATCTGTCCATCCTGGAAATGCTTTACTCCTGCGGTCTTCGTGTGAGCGAGCTCTCGGGCCTCGACCTAGACGGCGTCGACCGGGAACAGAGGCTCGTCAGGGTTTTTGGAAAGGGAGGGAAGGAACGTATCGTACCCGTGGGCCGCGTTGCCCTGGCGGCGCTGGAGCGTTACCTGGAGGCCGTTCGCGCGTTGAGGAGAAAGATCTGGGGGGGGGGAGGGAAGGGCCCGGTCTCCCTGAACCACAGGGGGGGAAGGCTGACCACAAGGAGCATCGCCCGGCTCGTCAAGCGTTATGCCGTGGCCCTGGGCCTGACCTCCGACATATCCCCGCACGCCCTGCGGCACACTTTCGCGACTCATCTCCTGGACGGCGGGGCCGACCTGAGGTCGGTCCAGGAGCTGCTGGGGCATGTGAGCCTGTCCACCACTCAAAAATACACTCACGTGACCCTGGACAGGCTCATGGATGTTTACGACAGGGCGCATCCCAGGAGCAGGAAGCCCTGTGAGGAAGACAGGCATGAATGAGAAACCGCTGGACATAAGGAGCACGACCATTCTTGCCGTCAGGAAGGACGGCAGGGGGGTTATGGCGAGCGACGGCCAGGTCACGCTCGGGGACACCATCATGAAACACCGGGCCAGGAAGTTGAGGCTTCTTTTCGATGATCAGGTCCTCGTGGGTTTTGCGGGGGCGTCCGCCGATGCCTTCACCCTGTTCGAGGCCCTGGAGGAGAAGCTCGAACAGTTCAACGGGAACCTGGTGAGGGCGGCCGTGGACCTTGCCAAGGACTGGCGGACGGACAAGATCCTGAGGAGACTGGAGGCGCTCCTCCTGGCCATGGACCACGAGCACACCCTGATACTCTCCGGCACGGGGGACGTGATAGAACCGGACGAGGAGGTCACGGCCATCGGGTCGGGCGGTCCCTATGCCTATGCCGCGGCCTATGCCCTGGTGAAGCACACGTCACTGGATGCACGCACCATAGCACTTGAGGCCATGAAGGTGGCGGCCTCCATCTGCCTCTACACAAACGACGTCATTGCCGTGGAAGAAGTCGGCAGCGCGAGGTCCTGATGGAATCTTCCGAGGACAGCCAGATGATTTTGAGAAAAACCCTCACCCCTGCCCAGATTGTCGCCGAACTCGACACCTACATCATCGGGCAGGACGATGCCAAGCGATCCGTGGCCATCGCCCTGCGGAACCGCTGGAGACGGCAGCAGGTGCCCAAGGAACTGCGCGACGAGATCGCGCCCAAGAACATCATCATGATCGGTCCCACGGGGGTGGGCAAGACGGAAATCGCCAGGAGACTCGCACGGCTGGCCAATTCGCCTTTTCTGAAGGTGGAGGCCACCAAGTTCACGGAGGTTGGGTATGTTGGAAGGGACGTGGAATCCATCATCCGGGACTTGACGGAGCTGGCCGTGAACATGGCGAAGAAGGCCGAACAGGAAAAGGTGGAACCCAAGGCCCGGGAGCTTGCGGAGGAGAGGGTGCTGGACATCCTGCTCCCCAAGAGGAGGCAGGCGGCCCTTGATGTCGAGGACGGGGAAAAGGACAAGGCTCTCGAGGTGGTGCGCGCGGAAAAGCCCGAGGAGGACTCCACCAGGGAGAAGCTCCGCCGGATGCTCCGCGAGGGAAAGCTGGACAACCGCTACGTGGAAATCGAAGTTTCCCAGCAGAGTCTGCCCATGATCGAGGTGTTCTCCAACGTGGGCATGGAGGAGATGGAGTTCAACCTCAAGGAGATGTTCGGCAACATGTTTCCCCAGAGGAAGAAGCGCCGCAGGGTCAAGGTCAAGGAGGCGCGGGAGATCCTCTTTCAGGAGGAGGTGCAGAAGCTCATCGACATGGACAAGGTGGTGGAGGAAGCGGTCCTCATGACCGAGCAGAACGGCATTGTCTTCCTTGACGAATTGGACAAGGTGAGCGGGGCCGACTCCGGTCGCGGGCCCGATGTGTCCAGGGAAGGGGTCCAGCGCGATCTCCTGCCCATCGTGGAGGGCTCCACCGTGACCACCAAATACGGCATGGTGAAGACCGACCACATCCTCTTTATCGCCGCCGGGGCCTTTAATGTGAGCAAACCCTCGGATCTCCTGCCGGAGCTCCAGGGGCGCTTCCCCATTCGGGTGGAGCTCGACTCCCTCAACACCGAGGACTTTATCCGCATCCTCCAGGAGCCCCGGAACGCCTTGATCACCCAGTACCGGGCTCTCCTGGAAACCGAGGGGATCGTCCTCACCTTCGAGCCGGAGGCCATCGGTGAGATCGCGGCCATGTCCAGCAGGGTCAACGAGCAGATGGAGGATATCGGCGCCCGCAGGCTCCACACGGTCCTGGAGAAACTCCTGGACGACGTCTCCTTCGACGCCCCGGACATGGAGGAAAAGGAGTTCGTGGTCGACCGGGAGTACGTGAAGAAGAAGCTGGAAGACATCCTGGAGGATGAAAACCTGAGCCGCTATATCTTGTGATAATTTTTCCCGCCGCCGGAGCGGAATTCACCGAAATCGAAGGACCGCGGGCCGGAACCGGATCTTGAGTGGTTTTTTTCCTCCGAGCAGGTTTTAGGGACGGAAACCGGGGAGGAATTCGGGGGAGAATCGAACGGAATGCACATGGATGAACTGGATCGCGCAAAGGTCCTCATGGAGGCCCTGCCCTACATCAGGAGGTTCAGCAACGCCACCGTGGTGGTGAAATACGGCGGCCACGCAATGGTGGACGAGGATCTGAAGCGGACCTTCGCCCTGAACGTCATCCTCATGAAATACGTGGGCCTGAATCCCATCGTGGTCCACGGGGGAGGCCCGCAGATAGGGGACTTTCTCAAACGGCTCTCCATCGAGAGCGCGTTCGTGGACGGAATGCGCGTTACGGACAAGCAGACCATGGACGTGGTGGAGATGGTCCTGGTGGGCAAGGTGAACAAGGAGATCGTTTCCCTCATAAACACAAACGGCGGGAAGTCCGTGGGGCTCTCCGGCAAGGACGGCGGTCTCATCACCGCAAAAAAGATGCACTACATCCGGAAAAAAGGCGAGGACCAGCCTCCGGAGATCATCGACATGGGCATGGTGGGAGAGATCACCTCCATCGACCACACGGTTCTCAAGGGCCTCATGGAAAAGTTCATCCCGGTGATCGCACCGGTGGGGGCCGGTGAGGAGGGGGAGACCTACAACATCAATGCCGACATTGTGGCCGGAAGGGTCGCCTCCTCGCTTCAGGCGCGAAAGCTCATCCTGCTCACGGACACCGAGGGGGTCCTCGGCAGGGACGGCGGCCTCATTTCCACCCTTGCCGCCGGCGAGGCGGAGAAACTCATCGAGGACGGCACCATCAAGGGAGGCATGATCCCCAAAGTGCGATGCTGCCTTGAAGCCCTTGCAGGGGGGGTGGGCAAGGCGCACATCATCGACGGGAGGAAGGAGCACGCACTCCTCCTGGAGATCTTCACGAAAACGGGGGTGGGGACGGAAATCGTCTCATAAACAGGCAGAAACGGCCCTTTTCCACTGGATCACCGCTTTCGCCGGGATGACGTTGCATGGGGGTTTTTGAAGGAATCTTTCATGAAAACGGGCTTGCACCCCGAGGGACGAAGACGCGGTCGGGCTTTTTGATCGCCGCAGGGGCAGCTCGGGGCCCGACGGACCCAGTGACTTTTTGATTCGATTTCGATTTCGACAAATCCCGGCAAGGGCTCTGAGTTCCGAGGCGCAGGAGGCGTGGTATTCCTGAGCGACCTAGCGGGAGGCCTTCGTGATTGCGGCAGGTTGCGGATGGGGGAAACCCGGCCATCCCGTGTACAGGTCTCCTTACAGTTGGAAGGTTTCGTGCATATTTGAGTGTCGAAAAATGATTGAGCATGGACAGGATGTGCCGGGAGGGGGCAGGCTCCGCCTGCGTGGGAGCTTGCGGATCTGGACCTGAGACTGCAACCTCGAGAGTTATTCAAAAGAAGTGAAGGGACAAATGGACTCTCAACCCTAGCGAGGAAATCATGAAATGAGCGCGAATTTACCCGGTACGGCGGAGCAGGCGGACAGCGTCCTTTTTGAAACATACGGCAGGAGGCCCCTCACGCTGGTCAAGGGGCAGGGGTGCGAGGTCTGGGACGAGGCGGGGAACCGCTACCTGGACTTCGTGGGGGGAATCGCGGTGTGCGCCCTGGGGCACAGCTCCCCACTGGTCACACGCATCCTCGAGGAGCAGTCCAGGACCCTGGTCCACGTCTCCAATCTCTACTACACGATCCCCCAGATAGACCTTGCCCGCATGCTCGTGGAAAACTCCTTCGCGGACCGGGTGTTCTTCTGCAACAGCGGGGCAGAGGCCAACGAGGCCGCCATCAAGCTGGCCAGGCGCTTCTCCTACGAGACCCACGGTGAGGGCCGCCACACCATCGTCTGCATGGAAAACTCTTTCCACGGCCGCACCATGGGGACGCTCTCCGCAACCGGCCAGGAAAAGGTCCGGAAGGGGTACGCCCCCCTGCTCGAAACCTTCAAATTCGTCCCTTTCAACGATCTCGAAAGACTCGCCGCCGCCGTGGACGAGAGCACCTGCGCGGTCATGCTCGAGCCCATCCAGGGGGAGGGCGGGGTCGTGGTGCCGGACGAGGGCTATCTCGCGGGGGTGGAGAGGCTCTGCCGCGAGCGCGGCGTGCTTTTGATCCTGGACGAGGTCCAGGTGGGCATGGGCCGCACCGGACGGCTCTTCGCGCACGAGCACTTCGGGATCACCCCGGACATCATGACCCTTGCCAAGGCCCTTGGAAACGGCCTGCCAATCGGCGCCATGCTGTCCGTGGAAAGGCTCGCGGGCGCCTTCTCCCCCGGCAGCCACGCCACCACCTTCGGCGGCACGCCGCTTGTCACCGCCGTTGCCAAAGGCGTGCTCACGAGCCTTCTCGAGGACGGCTGGATCGAGAACGCCCGGCGGATGGGGGACTATTTCAAAAGGGGTCTCGAAGGTCTCAAGGAAGAGCACGGCTGCGTCCAGGGAGTGCGGGGCAGGGGCCTGATCCTCGGTCTGGTCCTGGATCAACCCGCCGGGAGCCTTGTGGACGCGTGCAGGCGGGAAGGGTTTCTGATCAACTGCACCCAGGACAGAGTCCTGAGATTCATTCCCCCCCTGATCATCACCAGGGGTGAAATCGATCAGATGCTCGAGTGCCTCCACAAAGTCCTGGGTGATTTTGTGCGCCGGAACCTGTAATAGAGGGTTGTTGTCCATGAAAAAAGATTTTTTAACCATCAGGGATTTGACGGCCGTCGACATAGAGGGTCTGATCCAGAGGGCGCTCGAGATCAAGAGGGCGGAAAAAAAGGTGACGAGGGCTTTGGCCGGGAAGGCTTTGGGGCTTCTTTTCGACAAGTCGTCCACAAGGACCCGGGTGTCCTTTCAGACCGCCATGATCCGGTGCTCCGGTCAGACCATTGTCATGCACGCGTCCGAGACCCAGATCGCCAGGGACGAACCGGTCAAGGACACGGCGCGGGTGCTCTCGCGCTATCTGGACGGCCTGGTCATCAGGACCTATTCCCAGGAGCTTCTCGAAGAGATGGCCCATTGGGCGTCCATCCCGATTATCAACGCCCTGACGGACCTCTACCACCCCTGCCAGATCCTGAGCGACATGACCACCATCGTGGAGAGGCGGGGCGGCCTCGACGGCGTGCGGGTGGCCTGGGTCGGCGACGGGAACAATGTGGCCAACTCCTGGGTCAACGCGGCGAGCGTCATGGGTTTCGAACTCGTCCTGGCGTGCCCCCCGGCCTATCGTCCCCCGCGGAAGGTCTTGGAAGGCGCGGGTCCCGGGGTTCGCCTGGTGGAAGATCCCATGGAGGCCGCCCGGGGCGCCCACGTCATCAATACGGATGCCTGGTTCAGCATGGGCCAGGAGCGGGAAAGAGAGAAGCGGCTTGCGGACTTCCAGGGATACCAGGTGAACAAGGCCCTCGTGGATGCGGCGGAACCCGGTGCCCTGGTCATGCACTGCCTTCCGGCGCACAGGGGCGAAGAGATCACGGAAGATGTCCTGGAAGGGCCTTCTTCGGTGGTTTTCGATCAGGCTGAAAACAAGATGCACCTGCACCAGGCCTTGCTTGAAAGGCTGTTGACTTCAGACTAGAATTTTGGACGGCAACTTGTGCCGAGTGGAGAAAAAACGTGATTAAAGACATTGAAAAGATCGTGCTGGCATATTCCGGAGGCCTGGATACCTCCGTGATCATGGCGTGGCTCAAGGAGACCTACGAGTGCCCCGTGGTGGCCTATTCCGCGGACCTCGGTCAGGGGGACGACATGGAGGCCATAAAAAAGAAGGCACTGGACACCGGCGCGGAGCAGGCCGTGGTGGAGGACCTGCGGGAAGAGTTCGTGCGGGATTATGTGTGGCCGGCCATAAGGGCGAATGCGGTTTATGAATCCGGGTACCTCCTGGGGACAAGCCTGGCGCGGCCCCTCATAGCCAAGCGGCAGGTGGAGATCGCGCGGAAAACCGGCGCCAACGCGGTGAGTCACGGCTCCACGGGAAAAGGAAACGACCAGGTCCGCTTCGAGATGGGGTACATGGCCCTGGATCCGGGCCTCAAGATCATCGCCCCCTGGCGTCTCTGGGATTTCAAGGGCAGGGAGGATCTCATCGGCTTTGCCAGGGAAAAAGGTATCCCGATCCCCGTGACCAGGGAGAAGCCATACTCAACCGATGCCAACCTTCTCCACATCAGCTACGAGGGAGGCATCCTCGAGGACCCCTGGATGGAGCCCCCCGAGGACATGTTCAAGATGACGGTTTCCCCGGAGAACGCCCCGGACAACCCCGAGTACGTGGAGATCGGATTTCTCCAGGGCAACCCCGTGACCGTGGACGGAAAGGAAAGGACTCCCGCGGAGATCCTGGAAGACACAAACGTCCTCGGCGGCAGGCACGGTGTCGGCCGAGCCGACATCGTTGAAAACCGGTATGTGGGCATGAAGTCCAGGGGGGTTTACGAGACGCCCGGAGGAACCGTCCTTCGAATTGCCCACCAGGCCCTGGAGTCTCTCACCATGGACCGGGAGGTCATGCACATCCGCGACGGGCTCATTCCACGGTACGCGGAGGTGGTCTATTACGGCTACTGGTTCGGACCCGAGATGCGCATGCTCCAGGCGCTCATGGACGAGGCCCAGGTGAACGTGACGGGCGTGGTCCGCCTCAAACTCTACAAGGGCAACTGCGTTGTCGTGGGCAGGAAATCCGAGCATTCCCTTTACAACACGGATTTCGCCACTTTCGAAGGGGACGAAGTCTACAACCAGCAGGACGCCGAGGGTTTTATCCGCCTGAGCGCCCTCCGCATGAAAATCGCCCGGCTCACCGGCCGGTGTTGAGGGCGCGATCCGAGGGTTAGAATGGGTGACAAAGTCTGGGGAGGACGTTTCAAGGAAGGCCTCGATCAGGTGCTGGACCGTTTCAACGCCTCCATCAGTTTCGACCGGCGGCTCTTTTCACAGGACATCCGCGGAAGCATCGCCCACTGCCGGATGCTGGCCCACCAGAAGGTCTTCACAGAGGAAGAAGCCTCCGTCATGGTGGGGGCCCTGGGGGAGATCCACCGGGACCTGGAGAGCGGCGATCGGGGATTTGACGAAGGCTGCGAGGACATTCACTCCCTGGTGGAAAAACTCCTGGTGGAAAAAATAGGCCCCCTCGGTGAAAAGCTTCACACCGCCAGGAGCCGGAACGACCAGGTGGCCCTGGACATGAGGCTCTTTGTCCGAGACGCCGTGAGCCTTGTGGACGGCCGGATCCGGGGCATGCAGGCGGCCCTGGTGGGGCTGGCGGAAAGAAACACCGAGGTCATCTGCCCGGGGTACACGCACATGCAGAGGGCCCAGCCCGTCCTCCTGGCCCACCACCTGCTCGCGTATTACGAGATGCTCAAGCGGGACCGCGAGCGGTTCCGGGAATCCCTCGCCAGGATCGATGTCATGCCCCTGGGGGCCGCGGCCCTCGCCGGATCCACTTTCGACCTCGACCGGCACATGGTGGCCCGTGAGTTGGACTTTGAAGGCATCAGCATGAACAGCATGGACGCGGTCAGCGACCGGGATTTCGTTGCGGAGTTCCTCTTCGACTGCGCCCTTCTGGCCATGCACCTGAGCCGCCTCAGCGAAGAGTTGATCCTCTGGTCCACCCAGGAGTTCGCCTTCGTGACACTCCCGGACGCCTTTTCGACGGGCAGCAGCATCATGCCCCAGAAAAAGAACCCGGACCTGCCTGAGCTGGTCAGGGGGAAGACAGGCAGGGTCTACGGGAACCTCATGGCCCTCCTCACCACCATGAAGGGGCTCCCCCTGTCCTACAACAAGGACATGCAGGAGGACAAGGAACCGCTCTTCGACACCCTGGACACGGTGGACGCCTGCCTCGAGGTGATGACAAGGTTTCTCGAACACCTGTCCTTCAACGCGGAAAACATGATGAGTGCCGTGAATCGGGGTTATTTGACGGCCACGGATCTCGCCGACTACCTGGTGACCAGGGGGATCACCTTTCGAAAGGCCCATGAAATCTCCGGAAGGATGGTTCTCCACGCAATCGAGAAGGACCTGGAACTGAGTCAGCTCGATTTGGAGGAGATGAGGGTGTTTTCTGAAAAGATTCAGGGGGACGTTTACGAGTGGCTCGACCCGGCGCGCTGCGTGGCCAGGCGGAATCTGCCCGGGGGGACCGGCCCCGACGAAGTGCGGAGGCGTCTCCAGGAGGCAAAGAGGGAAATCGGATGAAAAATGCTCTCTTCAGTTCACTGGTGGTGGCCGGTGCTATTCTCTTCCTGGCCTGCGGGTGCGGAAAAAAAGGGGATCCCTTTATCGCCCAGAAGGAGTTCAACGCAACGGTCGAGGACCTCCGGGGCGCGTGGGAGGGGGAGTACATCGTGCTCCGGGGGAGCGTTGAGGGGATCCCGGATCTGTCCCGGGCCGCGGACTTCACAAGCGGCGCTCGCGTCTACTACGGCGCCTATGACCCCGCGGAGCCGCCCTGCGAGGGCTGCCCCGTGCGCTACCACGGCTACCACGAGTACGGGGTGGATGTCCTCACGGAGAACGGCTTCATCTGCAGGGTCCCCGGCAAGATCAAGGACGGGCTGTACTTTTTCAAGGTCCACCTGATGAGTCCAGACGGGGACCCCGGGCCGCCGTCCGACAGGATTCGCGTACCCGGCCTCTGACACTTAAGGCTGGGTGTCACATCACACAGGGAGAGTGAGCCCCCAATGCACCACTTTCAATACAAAAACGGAGAACTCCACGGTGAAGAGGTCCCCATCCGGCTCATGGCCGAGGAGGTCGGAACCCCTTTTTACCTCTATTCCCATGCCACTCTGATGCAGCACTTCCGTGCCTTTGACGGGGCTTTCGAAGGCATTCCGCACCTGGTCTGCTTTTCCATGAAATCCAATTCAAGCATGGCCGTTTTGTCCCTCTTCGCAGGCGCGGGCTGGGGCATGGACATTGTCAGCGGGGGAGAGCTTTACAGGGCCGTGGCGGCCGGGGTGGAGCCGAAAAAGATCGTTTATTCGGGCGTGGGGAAAACCGCCGCGGAAATGGCTTACGCCCTCGAGACGGGGATCCTGCTCTTCAACGCGGAGTCGTCCCAGGAGATCACGCTCCTCGAGGAAACCGCCTCGTCCCTGGGCGTCAGGGCGCCGGTGTCCATTCGGGTCAACCCGGACATAGACCCCAAGACCCACCCTTACATCTCCACCGGCCTTCGAGAGAACAAGTTCGGGATCCCCATAGAAAAGGCCTACGGTGAGTACCTCCGCGCGGCGGCCATGGGACACCTGGACGTCTGCGGCGTATCCTGCCACATCGGGAGCCAGTTGACACAGATCAGCCCCTTTGTGGACGCCTTGAGAAAACTCCAGGAGCTTATCAGGCGACTCGCCGGGAGCGGTATCCACATCAAATATCTGGACCTGGGGGGCGGCCTGGGCATCACCTATGACAGCGAAACCCCCCCCGACCCCAGGGAATACGCGGATGCCATCAAACAGGAGCTGGAAATGGACAGAATCACCCTCCTGCTGGAGCCTGGGAGGGTCATCACGGGCAATGCGGGTATCCTGGTTGCAAAGGTGCTCTACACCAAGGCCGGGGAGGGCAAGACCTTCTTCGTGGTGGACGGCGCCATGAACGATCTCATCCGGCCGAGCCTCTACGGCTCTTTTCACGGGATAGTTCCGGTGAGGAAGAAGGCTGGGACCGTGATCAAGGCGGACATCGTGGGGCCCATCTGCGAGTCGGGGGACTTCCTTGCCAAGGACCGCAGCATCGAATCCCTGGAGCCCGGTGATCTCCTGGCCGTCATGAGCGCGGGGGCCTATGGGTTCACCATGGCCTCCAACTACAACTCCCGGCCCAGGCCGCCCGAGGTGATGGTCCGGGGAGACCGGTACGAGATCATCAGGGAGCGGGAGACTTACCAGGACCTCATCCGGGGGGAAAGGGTACCGGTTTTTGACGAGCGGTGAGGGCGGGACTATGGAGAACCTCGAGTTCTGGAAGATGAGCGGCAGCGGGAACGATTTCATTCTGGTGGACAACCGAAAGGGCCAGGTGCCCCCGGGGCGCATGGGTAACCTGGTCCGGCGCGTGTGCCGCAGGCGGGAGTCGGTGGGGGCCGACGGAGTGATTTTTGTCGAGACCTCCGACACCCATGATTTCAAGTGGCGCTTTTTCAACGCGGACGGCGGCGAGGCCGAGATGTGCGGGAACGGCGGCCGCTGCGCCGCGCGGTTCGCCTTCCTGAACGGGATCGCAGGCGACGAGTTGACTTTCGACACCCTCGCCGGGCCCGTGTCTGCGGTGGTGCGGGGAAGGCATGTGAACGTGCGAATGCCCAGGCCCTTCGGGTATGAGGCGGATGTCGAGTTGCCGGGCCCGGATGCCCCGGTGAGGTGCGATTTCATCAACACCGGGGTCCCCCACGCCGTGATGCGGGTGGAAGGGCTGGAGAGCTTTCCGGTGGTTCAAAACGGGAGGTGGGTTCGAAACCATGCCCGGTTCGCCCCCGCGGGCACCAATGCGAACTACATCGCCGTGATGGGCAGAAACTCCCTTTCCATCAGGACCTACGAGCGGGGTGTGGAGGACGAAACCCTGGCGTGCGGCACCGGGTCCATTGCCGCGGCTCTCGTGTCCGCCGTGCGGGGCTTGGTGGACTCCCCGGTCAGGGTCAAGACCCGGGGGGGCGAGGAGCTGACCATCCGGTTCAAGGGGGATGCGGGCTCATTCGAGGAGGTCTGGATGGAGGGATCCACCTCCATCGTCTACAAGGCCCGGCTCGGCGAAGAGGCCCTCTGAAGTACCGCCTCGTAAAGATAAGAAAAAAAGGGAACAGTACAATTAAAAGGGGAGGTTGTCTTATGTTCAAGGGATCCATTGTCGCGATTGTGACGCCCTTCAAGGGCGGGCAGGTCGATGAGGAGTCCTACAGGGAGCTCATTGAGTTTCACATCGAAAACGGCACGAGTGCCATACTTCCATGCGGGACCACCGGGGAATCGGCCACCCTGTCCATGGCGGAACACGCACACGTGATCGACATCGCCGTGGAGGCCGTGAACAAACGGGTCCCGGTGATCGCCGGGAGCGGGGGTAACAGCACGCAGGAGGCCATCGAGCTGACCAGGCACGCCAGGGATGCCGGCGCGGACGCGACCCTCCAGGTTGTGCCCTACTACAACAAGCCCACCCAGGAGGGCCTCTACCGCCACTTCAAGACCATCGCCGAAGAGGTCCCCCTGCCCCAGGTCCTTTACAACATTCCCGGCCGTACAGGTTTGAACATGCTCCCGGAGACCGTGGCGAGGCTCGCGGATCTGCCCGAGGTCACGGCCATCAAGGAGGCCTCGGGGAACCTGGGCCAGATGGCGGACATCATGAGCCTCGCAGGGGACAAAATCACCCTCCTGTCGGGGGACGACAACCTCACGCTTCCCGTGCTCGCCATCGGCGGCAAGGGGGTGGTCTCGGTTGTCGCAAACATCGTACCCAGGGATGTGGCCGACATGGTCGGGGCATGGGAGGACGGTGCCGTCGACAGGGCCCGTGAGCTCTTCTTCAAGCTCTACCCCCTCTGCAAGGCCATGTTCTACGAGACAAACCCGATCCCCGTGAAGACCGCCCTCGCCCTCATGGGTAAGGTGGACGGGGAGATGAGGCTGCCCATGTGCCCGATGTCCGATAATAACGTGGAAAAGTTGCGCAGGGATCTCGAGGCCTACGGTCTCGTGTAGGATGATTCCCCCGGGGCGGTGTGTCTCGGGGAAGGGACTTTCACAGCTATATGAGAGAAGGGTTTGCCAATGGTTAAGGTGATAGTGGCCGGCGCGGGCGGCCGGATGGGGGCGCGCATCCTCCACATGGTCATGGAAAACCCGGAGACGACTCTCGTGGGGGCCTTTGAACGGCCGGATCATTTCTCGGTGGGCAGGGACGCGGGGGAGGTCGCGGGTTTCGGAGCCGCGGGGGTCACAATCAGGGGATCCCTGGAGGACGTCGCCGGTGAAGGGGATGTTCTCATCGATTTCACCGCCCCCGAGTGCACGCTTGAAAATGCCCGGATTGCGGCCAAATACGGTCTCTCCATGGTCATCGGCACCACGGGTATCGCGGGCCCCCGGCTTGAGGACCTCAAGGAGTCGGTGAAGGGCATCCGCTGCGTCATGGCCCCCAACATGAGCGTGGGCGTGAACCTCATGTTCAAGATCGCGGGCGAAATGGCAAGGATTCTGGGAGACGACTACGACCTGGAGATCCTGGAGGCCCACCACCGGATGAAGAAGGACGCCCCAAGCGGCACGGCCCTCCGCCTGGCCCAGGTGCTCGCGGAGGCCGTCGGCCGAGATCTGGAAAGGACCGCGGTCTATCAGCGAAAGGGGCTTGTCGGCGAACGCACCCGAGAGGAAATCGGCATCCAGACCTGGCGGGGCGGGGACATCACGGGCGAGCACACGGTCATGTTCTGCGGCATCGGGGAGCGCCTGGAGCTCATACACCGGGCCCACAACCGTGACAATTTCGCCCGGGGAGCGGTGCGGGCCGCCCTCTGGATTGCGGGGCGGCCGGTGGGATTTTATGACATGCAGGACGTCCTGGGGCTCAAGTAATGCGCTCCCGAGCTTTTTGTGGTTCCGCACATTGTGTTTTTTTGAAAGCTCTTTGGAGGATCGGCCGCTGGTGAGCGTCGAGGCCTATATCGGCGTCGGATCCAACCTGGGGGACTCCCTGGCCCTGTGCCGGGAGGCCGTGGACAGGATGGAGCGGAGTCCAGGAATTACGGTAAAGGCTGTTTCTCCGTGGTACCGAAGCCGGCCGGTGGGTGTAAAGGATGAGCAGAACTGGTATGTCAACGTGGTGGTCCTGCTCGAGACGGCGCTTTCTCCACGGGACCTGCTGGAGGCCCTCCTGGGCATCGAGGCAGGGATGGGACGGGTCAGAAAAAAGAGGTGGGAGTCCCGGCTTATAGATTTGGACCTCCTGTTGTACGGCGCGGAGAGGATCTGCATGGATGGCCTGGAAATCCCCCATCCCCGCATGCACCTTCGGAAATTCGTCCTGCTGCCCCTGTCGGACCTTGCCCCTGATCTGGTGCCTCCCGGCATGGATTCACCGGTCAGGGAGTTCCTGGAGCGGCTGGACGACAAGGGCCAGGATGTCCTGAGGATATGAACAATGGGATTCGTTCGCATTGCCATCATCATATTTTTGGTCTATCTTCTCTTCCGTCTCGTCAAGGGGATCTTGGGGCAGAGCCAAACCGTCAAAAGGGGACAGGCCGGGGACATCGTGGACGAGATGGTCCAGGACCCTCAGTGCGGCACTTATGTCCCCAGCCGCAAGGCCGTGCGCAGGCGGATAGGTGGGGAGGACATGTTTTTCTGCAGTGAAGAGTGCGCATCGGAATACGAAAAAAGTTTTGGAAAGGAACGGTAAATGAAATTTTTTATTGATACGGCCAACATCGAGGAGATCAAAAAGGCAAACGACCTGGGGTTGCTGGACGGGGTCACCACGAACCCGAGCCTGGTGGCCAAGGAAGGGAGGGACTTCCGGGGCCTGCTGGAAGAGGTATGCGCCCTGGTGCAAGGCCCGGTGAGCGCTGAAGTGTTGAGCACGGAGACATCGGGGATGTTGACGGAAGCTCGAGACCTCGCCTCCATCGCGGAAAACATCGTGGTGAAGATCCCGCTGATCGCCGAAGGGCTCAAGGCCGTCAAAATTCTTTCAGGGGAGGGCATTCACACGAACGTCACCCTCTGCTTCAGTCCCATCCAGGCCCTGATGGCCGCCAAGGCGGGGGCCTCCTATGTCAGTCCTTTTGTGGGGCGGCTGGACGATCTGAGTCAGGTTGGCATGGAACTTGTAGAACAGATAGTGACAATTTACGAGAATTACGGCTATGATACGGAAGTGCTCGTGGCGAGCGTCCGCAATCCATTGCACGTCCTGGACGCGGCTCTCATGGGGGCGGACGTCGCGACCATACCCTACAAGGTGATGGAGCAGTTGATCAAGCACCCCATGACGGACATCGGGCTCGAGAAATTCCTTGCGGACTGGAAAAAAATGGGTTGAGAGTAGCGGAATGATGGGGAGAAAAACAGCGGGATGTGTGGTGCTGGTGTTGGGTGTGTTCATTTTTGTGCTCACCTCCCCTCCCGCGTTCGGGGACATCTACCGTTACCAGGATGAGAACGGGGTGTGGCACTACACCAACATGCGAACGGATCGCCGGTACAAGCTGTACATCAAGACGCCCGAAGAACGTGCCGTGGAATACATAGAAAAATACGGTTCCATCATCAAGCAGGCTTCGGGCCGCTACCAGGTGGATTCCTCCCTCATCAAGGCCGTGATCAAAGCGGAGTCCGGGTTCAACCACAAGGCGGTGTCCCACAAGGGCGCGCAGGGCCTGATGCAACTCATGCCCGCCACCGCGCTTCTCATGGATGTTTCCAATCCCTTTGACCCCACGGAGAACATCTTCGGGGGGACCCGTTACCTGAGGCAGCTCCTGGACCGCTTCAACCATGACAAGAGGCTTGCGGTGGCCGCCTACAATGCCGGTCCCGAGGCCGTGGTGAATCACAGGGGGATCCCCCCCTACAGGGAGACCCAGGTTTTCGTCAAACGGGTTTTCGAGTATTACGACGGCTACCGGAAAAAACAATGAAGGGGCCCTCTAATTATCTGTTGACAAAATCGGCTGAGACCTTACAATATACCTCTGTCCAAGCGGGAATAGCTCAGCTGGTAGAGCCTCACGTTGCCAACGTGATTGTCGCGGGTTCGAGTCCCGTTTCCCGCTCCAACAAAAATGTTTCCAAGGTTCATCATTGGCCCCATTCTTGATGAACCTTTTTCAACTCAGAGGGCGGCATAGCCAAGTGGCTAAGGCAGCGGTCTGCAAAACCGTTATTCACCGGTTCGAATCCGGTTGCCGCCTCCAGTGAATTCAAGGGGTTGGCTTTCATGGCTTTCCCCTTTTTCATTTACTGCCACTATTTAATATAAAAATGGAAAATAATCTCACCGAAGAAAGGCTCCAAAATCTGATAAAGAGCTGTCAAAAGCGAAGGCTTAAAATCACTCCCCAGCGAATAGCGATTTATGAGCATATTTTACGTCTCGACACGCATCCGACATCAGACGATGTTTATCAAAGCTCCTATGATTTTTGACACCATGCTCTATGCCTTTAAAATGGATATGGTAGATCTCGGTCCACTAAGCCTGAAAGAGGCCACTATTCATACCAGTGAAGGAACCAAGGCCTGCCAGGATTACGGAAAGGCGGTAGGCAATAAGTTTTCATGAAATTTTCAGTTCTAAGAACTAAGAAATGTGAATAAAAGGAGGAGAAATGCTTAAACTTGGAGAAAAAGGTGCGATAATTCAACGTGATAAAGAGACTTATGCTATTGCGCCGCACATTCCATGTGGGGTTGTAACGCCGGAAATGCTCCGGAAACTTGCTGATGTATTTACAAAATATAATGCACAAGCTATGAAAATTACCAGTGCTAATCGGATTGCCATTGTGGGTTTAAAGGAAGAAGACATCGATGCGGTATGGAATGAATTGGGCATGGATTTCGGCGCAGCCGTCGGCCTTTGTGTGCGCAGTGTTCGGGCCTGCCCGGGAAACACGTTCTGCAAAATGGGGCAGCAGGACGCCCTCGGCATGGGGATGAGACTGGATGCCCAATACCATGGTCTGAATCTTCCCGGAAAATTTAAAATGGCCATATCCGGGTGTCATATTGACTGCGCGGAATCCTGGGTCAGAGATGTCGGTTTGTTCGGAAAACCCAATGGTTGGACGCTGGTCATCGGGGGAAATGTAGGGATGAGTCCCCGCATCGCACAAGAACTAGCCTCAGGTTTGGATGATGAGCAGGCACTCGAAAAGATCAGTCAGGTCATCAACTACTACAAGGGAGCAGCTCGGAAAGGTGAAAGACTTGGCAAAATGATCGATCGTTTGGGTTTTGAAGCCGTCACGGCCGCTTTGCCTTGAAAAGCCTCTACAGGCTTTATGTGAGGCCATGATTGACATCAAACCGAAATTGAATTCGGGGGCTATTGTATTTTCTACAACTCGGGACTAAAGGGTAAGGCTGCTGTAAAAGCCATATCATCGCGCTAAGATGAAAGCAATTCATGTTGGAAGAAAGTGTATGTCATTTAATACCATAAAAAAAGGGGAAAGACAATGGCGGTGCTTGACTCGAGTGTTTTTCGCGATATTAGTTACGGGCTTTATCTCGTTACCTCTAAGAATAAAGATGAAATAAATGGGCAGATCGTCAATACAGTGATTCAGGTTACCTCTGATCCGCCCAGAGTGGCTGTAATCATAAACAAAAAGAATCTTACACATGATTTTATCATGAGCAGTAAAGTTTATGCTGTTATGATACTTGATGAAAAAGTAACGATGCAGTTTCTTGGGCCTTTTGGGTTTCGCACAGGAAGAGACATAAATAAATTCGAGAAAATAGATTACAAAATTGGACATACAGGATCCCCAATTGTAACTGAAAATACCTTATCAATGATTGAAGCACAAGTTATTGAGTACATTGATCTTGGCACGCATACAATTTTTATCGGTGATGTTGTCGGCTCTGAAGTCCTGAAAGCAGGTAACCCGTTGACTTACAAGTATTATCATGAATACCTGAAGGGAAAAACTCCACCAAATGCGCCAAGCTATGCAAAATAAGCTTTTGGTAAATTCATGATGACATAAAAAGGATAAATTGAGTCACGTTCAGAACAAGCTGCGGTGAGGCGGGGAAAAGCATGGGTGTCGAGTCAAACACATGTCCAGAACCGATGTCAGTGCGAGAGCGACTTGTCCCCATTTTGTTCCTCACGGCGATTTTTTTTCTGAGCTTTGTCTCTCGGGTCATTTTTTCTCCCCTCATGCCCACCATCGAGAATGAGATGGGCATCAATCATGTACAGGCCGGCTCACTGTTCCTCATGCTGTCCATCGGGTTCTTTGCTTCTATGGCTGGCTCCGGCCTGGTGTCCAGCCGCCTGACGCACCGCGACACCATTGTGCTTTCCTCGGGACTTCTCGGTGTCGCACTGATCCTTTTCTCCGTTGAAGAGAGCCTTGCAGCTCTCCGCTTGAACATGTTCTTGCTGGGGGCGGCAACGGGTTTTTACACGCCATCCGGGATCGCCATTCTTTCGGCGTTGGTCAGCGGGAGAGACATCGGCAAGGCCATGGGGATTCACAACACCGCACCCAACCTGAGTTATATTCTCGCCCCTCTGCTCTGCCACTCTTTCCTGGGCTGGATTTCCTGGCGCACCCTTTTAGTCTTTCTGGGGATTCTGGCCCTTTCCGCCTCGGCCTTCTTTGCGATGTTTCAGAAGGAAGGCCGTTTTCGCGGGGAGCCGCCTAGACCCGCGGCTCTGGCCAAGCTGGGCTCAAGTCCGCTTTTCTGGGTCATGATTCTGCTGTTCTGCTTGGCCCTCTCCGGCGGGGTGGGGATCTACACAGTGCTGCCCCTGTATCTTGTCAAGGAGCGCGGGCTGGATCTGAATCTGGCCAACACCCTCCTTGGCCTTTCGCGCATATCCGGTCTTTTCATGGTGTTTTTCGCGGGCTGGCTCACTGACAGGGTGGGGGAAAAGATGACCATTCACGTTTCGCTCCTGCTGGCAGGGGCGACAACCATTTTGCTGGGCCTGAGCACGGAACGACCCCTTGTGGTCGTGGTCTTTTTGCAGCCGGCCATTGTTTCATGCTTTTTCCCTGCCGGGTTCAAGGCCCTGGCTCAGATCGTACCTCCGGGCATGAGAAGCCTGGCGACAGGATGGGTGATCCCGTCTGGCTTTCTTTTCGGGGGTGGGTTGATTCCCGCCTTTATCGGGCAGATGGCGGCCTACCGGAGCTTTTCAACAGGCATCTGGATAACAGGTGTTCTTATTGCCTGTGGCAGCTTTATAGCACTTCTTATCAATTTCAAGAGTTTCGATGAAGAAGGATGCTGAAACTACGGTCGGCAAAACCAAAACGGTCTGGCTCTCTATGACGATGTCCATGGACGGAGCGACCCCGGCATCGAAGTTTTCAGGGGCATCGTCGATGATGTTGAGAACGTCTGACACATGACATGTGTGGACCAGGTGTCACAAAAACCTACGCCCTTAACACAAAGGATTCACAGGATGAACGAGAAGCAAGATAGAGCCGTGGGAGCAGTCATGGGGACCCTTATCGGTGACGCACTCGGCGTGGGCCCCCACTGGTATTATGACCTGGACCGGATGAAGGAGGACTATGGGGAATGGATCGATCATTATACCAAACCAAAACCGCATCGATTTCATGCGGGACTGGAAGCAGGCGAGAGCAGCCAAACCGGGCAGGTGGTGACCAATTTGCTGGAATCCGTTTACGAAAGCGGTGAGTACAGGGAATCAGATTTTACCGATCGGCTCGATGCTCTCCTTGCGACACTGGACGGAACCCCGCAGGGGGGGCGCTATACAGACAAGGCCATGCGGGATGTCTGGCATGCCAGGCAAAAAGAAGGCCTTGGCTGGTCAGAGGTGGGAAGCTACGCGGATACGGCTGAGGCGGCCATCAGGACACCTGTCCTGGCTGCGCGTTATTACGGGAAAATGGAAACCCTCATAAAAACTTTACGATCCAATGTGTTGCTGACCCACCGGGACCCTTTTATTGCAGGCCAATCCATAGCTTTTGGGTTGATTGTCGGTGGGCTCATTGATGGGTGCTCCCTGGGAGAAGTCTCAAAGGTAGTGATTCAAAGAGTTTCGAAAAGCAACACTCCCGCAGTCATTGAAGTGCCGGATCGTCATGGCAAGCCGAAGGTATCTTTCACCGATGCCCTGCTTCAGCCTTCCTGGTCCCATGAAGCCGTCCGTGATCCAGGCATTCAAATAGAGCCCGCTCTGAAGGCCTGCCGTCTTTTCGGCCTGGCCTGTACCCTGGGGTTTTTGCTGCCGGCCGCCTATTATTTCGTGTGCCGGTTTGAAAATGATTTCTACAACGCCGTCATGTCCGCCCTCAACGGCGGTGGAAATAATATGGCCCGTGCCGCCCTGACAGGTGCACTGGCGGGAGCCCGGGTGGGATTGACAGGGATCCCGGAAAACCTCATCAAGGGCCTCTTCGATCATGAGCGTTTACTGCATATGGCAAAAGAAATCACTGCATGAAAACGGCGCACTTATGTTTTGTTGCATGCGAATTGAGGACGTTATGAAAGAATAATCGAATCATTTGAAAAAGGGTCAATGCTTTCTTCCATGAATTGGGGAACACAGATCGCGGCGTGGCTCGCCAAGACTGCTTCATGATTCATTGAACGATCCGCTCATGCAGGAGATTTCGTGTCAAGATTTGATCTGAGCTCGCCTTGCAATCTCGCTTTCCAGCACTGAAAGTGCATCCGGAGATGCCTGGATAAGCTTTTCAAGACCGCCGTAAAAGACACGAGGACGAGTTTTGTATGTTTTTCCCAGAAAATCGGCCCCGCCCTCCTCCATCCTCTTTCGAATTTCACTTTGAGGATTGTCCAGATCACCGAATAGAATGGCCTCTCCGGGGCAGGTCTCCACACACAAAGGCTGCCGCCCGTCCGACAGCCTCTCACGGCACAGGTCGCATCCGTCGGCGCATCCGGTCTCCGGGCGCATGCGGCGCGCCCCGTAGGGGCAGGCCAGGACACAGAGGCCGCACCCGACGCACCTGTGGGCATCCACGCGGACAATCCCCCCGTCCCCCCGCGTGCAGGCACTGAAACGGCAAACGGACACACACGGAGGGTGTTCACACTGCATGCAGGGGAGGGGAACGATCCACCGGGTCACGTCAGGATAGCTCCCCAGCGTAAAATCAAGGATCCTGATCCGGCCCGAACCTTCGGCACGGCTGTTCAGACTTTCACATCCCACGACACAGGCATGGCACCCGATGCACCGGGATAATTCAATGTAGAGTCCGTAGCGCATTTTGGCCCATTTGAGACACAAGGCTTTTCATGAATCCACAGAGTCCGCCCACTTCGGGGGACCGCACTTCCTGAGGCGGACCCTTGTGTTCTTGGAGATGTTTCCCGTGACCGGGTCCGCAGGCTCCCACGGATAGAGGGCATTGGGATTGACTCCCCCTTCGTGGGAGGGCATTTCAGGCAGGCCCAGCCCGGGGCACCCCTGCCACCACCCATGTTGCCCCATGACCACATCCCTCCTCAGGCCTTCAAACAACTCCACCTGAACGATCATCATCCCATGAGGGGACATCACCTCGACCCAGTCGCCTGATCCAAGCCCGTGGTCCTGTGCCGTCAGGGGATGGATCTTGACCGTGGGGAAAGGGCGCTTCGACCTGAGCCACGGGAGATCCCGCATCCAGGAGTGGTGGCTGAAGACATCCGAGTGCTCGTCCGTGAAGTGAAGCGGGTATTCCCTTTCCAGTCCGGGCGCATTGGAGGGGTCCTCGGGTTCCCCCAGGAACGTGGGGAGGCCGGCAAAACCCCCGGCTGCAAGCTTCTTGTTGAACAACTGGACCCTGCCGCCGGGCAGTCTTCCAAAGGATTTTTCGTAACGCTCGTATTCCTGGGGCTCGAGATCACCCGAAAGGAAAATCCCCCGGCTGCGGCTCGCCCTCAGTTCTTCCAGGTCCACTCCGGAGGGCGAGAGAAAATCCCTGACCATGACCTCTCGGTCACCATCCCAGAAGTCCGCCCCCATGCCCAGCCGGCAGGCCAGATCCAGGGTGACCTCCAGTTCATCCCTGCTCTCCCCCAGGGGGCTGATCACCTTTTGGCTCAGGGCCAGGTGGTTTCCCCACAGGCAGGGCTGATCCCCGCACTCGTAGCGGGTGGCGGCAGGGAGGACCAGGTCTGCAAAACGGCTCGTGGGATTCAGGGTCACATCGAACTGGGCCAGGAAATCGAGCTCTCTGAGGGCTTGGGCGATCCGCGCGGGGTCCCGCGCGGTGCTGACGGGGTTGGACCCATAGAGAAGCATGGCTCGAGGCCTGTAGGGCCTGCCGTTTGCCAGGGCCTCCACCACATCCTGGAAATGGGCGAATGCCCTGTGGTGGGCCCGGATGTAGAAGCGGTCCGCGCCCAGGACCTTTTCCCTGACGTCCCCTGAGACCCGGTCGGCGAGCACGTCGAAGCCCAGCCTGCCCGACGGCCGAAACCACACGTTGGCCCCCGGACGGTCCAGGTGTCCGGTGATGGCAATGAGAATGGGAATGGCGGTTCCAAAGGCTTGGAGATCCCTCTTTTGCGGGGCTTCGGAGACCCGGATCACGGCCCGGGGGGTCTGGGCGTACTCCTCGGCAAGGTCTGCAATGTCACGGGCAGGAACGCCCGTGATCACTTCGGCCCAGGCGGGGGTGTACTTCTTCACATGGGCGGAAAGCTCCTCAAAACCTTCGCACCACCGAGAGACAAAGTCGCGATCATAGAGTTCCCTGTCGATGATCACGTGGATCATGGAAAGGGCCAGGGCCGCATCGGTCCCCGGCCGGATGGGCATCCAGCGGGAGGCCCGGCCGTTGGCCGCCAGTGGGATGAGCTGAGGGTTGATCACCACGAGCTTTGCTCCCCTATCCAGCCGGTCCAGGATCTTTTTGGGCACACTTCGGAGATTTGTGTTCAGGGTCTCCACGCCCCCCCTTGAGGGCCCTCCCTGGCCGCCGCCCGTGAACCACTCCAGGATGAGGTCCGCACGGTCATAATCCGGGCGGGTGTATGTGGGGCCCCCGATGGTGAGCTTGTGGTAGAAGAGTTGAGGACCGTAACAGACATAGGGGCTCCACGAGCTAAAATTGGGCGAGCCCAGGGCGTAGAGAAAGCGGAGCATCAGGAGGTGGTGCAGGCTGAACCAGCCGGATGACTGCCCCTTCTGCAACAGGAGATACTCGGGACCATGGCTTTGACGCACCTCAGAGATGCGCTCCGTAAGGATCTCCATGGCCTCGTCCCACGAGATCCTCTCGAAGGCTTCCGTTCCCTTGGGTCCTGTTCGTTTAATCGGGTAAAGGATCCGTTGCGGGTTGTAAACCCATTGGGGAGCCGCCAGTCCCTTGGCGCACACCTTTCCCCTGTTCAGGGGATTGTGGGGGTTGCCTTCCACCCTCTCCAGGACCCCGTCCTTCACCCTGGCCAGGAGACCACAGTTGTATCCACTGTAGGAACATCCGTGGCACAGGGTGGATACTGTTTCGGATGTTTGCGCCAAGTCCTGGTTCCTTTATTGATTCTCGCGTGTACGGGGAGTAATCGAAGCCGGCTTCAGTTTCGTTCGGGAGACTGAGCGGCCTCCCGGCCGCCGTCCCGGTACATGATCACGTAGGCGGACGGCACGAAAAAGAGCGTCTGAAGCGTGCCCAATGCGAGTCCGCACATGATGACGATCGACATGGCAAACCAGAACTCCCCGCCGAAGAGAGCAAGCGGGATGAGGCCGACCACCGTCGTGATCGTCGTGATGATGATGGGCCTGGCCCGGATGAGCGCCGCCGAGACGACCGCCTCGCGAATGCCCGCACCGGCTTCGCGCTCCTGTTCGATGCGCTCGATCATGACGATGCTGTTGTTTATGATAATGCCTGCCAGGGAGAAGATGCCGAGGAGCGCGGGAAATTCGAAATGGGCCCTGAAAAAGTAGAGCCCCAGGACGGCCCCGATCAGGATGAGCGGGATGGTCAGGAGAACAAGCACGGACTTGCGGAAGGAATTGAACTGGAAAATGAGCAGTGCCAGTATCCCGAGCAGGCAGTGCGGGGCATACTTGAAGAGTTCGCCCTGGGACTTAGCCGAGTCGGCGATTTCACCGGCCGGGCCCAGCGAGTACCCGGGCGGCAGGTCGATGGCCGAAAGGGCAGGTGAGAGCTCCCTCCAGAGCTCCCTGGATCCCATGTGCCTGCACTTCCCGGCGATGGTCACCGTCCGCTTCTGATCGAGCCGCCGGATCTGGCTCGGCTCGACTGTGCCCGTGAGCCTTGCGATCTGCGTCAGAGGAACCGGGGCCCCGCTCTTCGGGGAATAGAACTCCAGGGAGCGCAGCTCGTCCAGGGAGCTGTTCCGGCCTGCACTGGACCGGACGACGATGGGGATGACGTTCTCCCCTTCACGGTAGTCGGAGACTGTGTAGCCGTCCAAAAGACCGGAGAGGGTTCGTGCGATGTCCCGGCTCGACAGCCCGGCCCGGGTTGCCAGATCCTGGTCGATCTCGAGGCGGACAGCAAGTACGGGGTTCTCCCAGTCGCTCCGAAGGCCTGTCAAGCCTGGGACGGACTGGTAGGCCTTCTTGACGCGCTTCGAGAGGACCTGCAGCGTCAGGATGTCCGGCCCGGTGATGCGAACCTCCACCGTGCCTATGGGGGACGGACCCAGGAAAAGGGTCTCGCAGCGGCCCTGGGCCTCGGGGAGCTTTTCGGCGACAAAGTCCTCGACACGCGTCATGACGGCGTCCAACTGCCTGTAGCCCTGGACGTTGACCACGAAAAACGCCGAATGGGGCAGGGGGTCGGGCGGTTGAAGGGCCAGAAAAAAGCGCGGCCCGCCCGAGGCGATGTACGCGGCACTGGCAACGATCTCCGGGTTCCGCTCGGGATCCGAGAGGAAGCCCGCAAGGCGCGCGGCCGAAGCAGTCGTCATGGAAATGTCCGAGCCCGCCGGCAGGTTCAGGTAGATCGTAAACTGACTCCGCTCCGAAGGCGGCATGTTGCGATGCTTGATCTGGCCCATGAGAAGCAAGGCGCCCACAACGCCCGCGAGGGTCAGGAGCATGTAAACAAAGCGCATCCGCAGGACGCCCCGCAGGCACCGTTCGTAGAAGCGATAAGCCGCGCCGGTCGGTTTCGCATCGGCCCTGAGGTCCGGAGGCGGGCTGGGCAGGAACTTGTAGCACAGGGCGGGCGTCAGGCTGACCGCCAGCATCCAGGAGGCAAGGAGGGCAATGATGACGACCTGGGTCAGCGACGCGAGGAACTCGCCCGATGTGTTTTCCGCCAGCATGAGCGGCAGGAAGGCCAGGATCGTGGTCAGGGAGCTCACCAGAAGCGGGAGAGCCAGGTCTTTCGAGGAATCGACCGCGGCCCGCAGCCTCTCCTGTCCCATGGCGAGCCGGCGCTGGATGTCCTCGGCCACGACAATGCCGTTGTCCACCAGAAGACCCAGGGCGACGATTATGGCGGCAATGGAAATGCGGTGGAGGGCGATGCCCCACAGGGACATGCCCACAAGGACGAACATGATCGTCATCGGGATGCCCGCCCCGACCAAGAGACCGGTCCGCCACCCGAGAAAGAGCATGACGACAAACAGAACGACGATCACTGTCTGCCCGAGGTTTTCAGTGGCCCCGGCCACGGCCTCGGCGACAAGGACGGGCTGGTAGTTGAAGACTTCGAGGTCCATCCCCAGAGGCAGCTCGGCCTGGACGACGGGCAACAGGGCCTCGATCTGCCGGGCCAGTTCGGCGATGTTCGAGTCGGCCACCATGGAAACACCCAGGACCACCGCCGGCTCCGCGTTGAACAGGACGGGGGCTTCGGCGGGATCCTGGTACCCGCGGTTCACGGCCAGGATGTCCTCGAGGTAGACGATTCCTCCGTCTTTGACTGGAATGGTTATCCGGCGGATTTCATCCACGGACTGGAAATCGCCGGAAGGCTGGATGACGATCTTCAGTCCCGACGCCACGACGCTGCCCCCGGGCATGATCACGTTCTGCTGCTGCAGCTCGGAAATGACAACGGCAGGGTCGACCCCCAGGCGGTTGAGGCGGACGGGGTCCATCTCCAGCCAGATGCGCTCGCTTTGCACGCCATAGAGATCGACCTTTGCCGCCAGGGGAAGCGCGGCGAAGCGATCGCGGAGCTCGCGGGCCTGCCAGCGCAGCTCGCGCGGGCTGAAATCCCGGCCGGTCAGGGCGAGCGTGATGACGGCCACCCGGCCGAAGTCGTCGTTGACCTGGAGGCTCTGGGTCCCCTGGGGCAGCCGGGGCTCGAGATCGGCCATCTTGTTGCGAAGCCGCGTCCAGATCGGGTCGAGGTCGAAACAGCTCTCGTCCAGCTCGGGGATGACGATGGCGAGCCCCGGAAGGGCGGTCGATTCGATGGACGCCACCTCGGGGATGTTCTTGACCTCTTCCTCGATGGGCCTGATGAGGAGTTCCTCCACCTGCTGGGGGCTCAGCCCCGGGAACCGGGCGACCACCTGGGCCTTTCGCATGGTGATCTCGGGGTCTTCCTGCCTGGCCTGATTGAAATAGACGCCTGTGCCGGCCGCCGTGACGATCAGGATCAGGAAAAGGGTGAGTCGGGAACGCTCGATGACGGCCTGAACAATGGAGCCCATGACCTACTTCTCCGCAGAACCGAGGCCGAGGCCTTGAAAGGTTATGTCCTCGCGCGGGGTTTCGGGCTCCCAGCGGCGGACGCGCATCCCGTCCTCGAGAAAACTCGTCCCGGCGACCACTACCTCATCGCCTTCGCTCAGGCCGCCTGACACCACCAGCATGTTTCCCAGCAGCTCCAGGGCCTCCACAAGCCGCAGCTGCACGATGCCGAGGTCCTCGTCATAGACAAACAGCGGGGCCCTCCCGCCGGTTCCGCCGGTGGACGCCAGCCGGGGGATGTCGTTCATGGCCAGGGCCGAGAGCGGGACCAGGAGCACGGTCCGCTTGTCGTCGGCGGAAACCGGGAACGCGATCACGGCCGCGGACCCCACAAGAATCTCCGGAGCATCGCTGCTTTCGCCCTCCAGCGCGGCCAGGATCGGGACCGCCGCCCCCTCTTCCGCGACGGCTCCGATCTCCGAGATGCGCGCCTTGATCCGGACGCCCGGCTGGGAGGGGATACCCACGTCGACCGCTTCACCGGGTCTGAGATTCCGTGCCAGGGACACCGGCACCATGGAACGGACCTTGAGTCCGTCGGACTTCACCAGGGTGAGAGCGGGCACTCCCGGGGCGACCTCCTGGAACTCCTTGATCTCTTTTGTCGAAACCCTGCCGGCAAAGGGGGCGACGATGGCCGTTCGGCGCCTGTCGTCGCGGGCCTTTTCCTGCTGCGCCTGGGCCAGCTTGAGCGAGCTCTCAGCGTTGACCAGGGCGGCCCGGGCGGTGTCCAGTTCCGCCTTTGCCACAATCCCCCTCTTGAAAAGCGTTTCCATGCGGAGGAACTTCTCCTTGGCGTGCATGAGCCCGGCCTGGGCCGACTCATTCTGCGCGGCGGCGGTCTTCAGCGCTATATCGAAAGGACCAGGATCCAGAGTGGCAAGGACCTGGCCGGCCTTCACCTCATCACCGATGTCCACGGAAACCCGGGCCACCGTGCCCCCGGCCGGAAAGGAGAGAACGGCCGAGACCCCCGCCTCGATCACCCCGGAAATCGTCCTTGTCCCGGCCCCCGGCCCGGAGCGGACCACCTGGGTCTTGACAGCGGGGATGCGGTCAACGACCGTGGGGGTTTTTTCGGAGCAGCCGGCCGAAAACGCCGCAAGGCCCACCAGGAGGAGCAGGCAACGCTGGGAAAGTTTACGTGCAGTCGCACTTTTGTCGTAAGGCATGGGTCGTCACATCCTGCTTGGGTGAATGATGATCAGCATGGCTTAGATCGGGGGCCGCGGCAGACGATTTGTCCAGGGGCCACCGCCGGCCACACCCATATTGGGCTGAAACCCGGTATGCAGCTAGGATCTGGGAAACACGCGAACCGGTTGGGAGAATATAACCACACTTCAAAACACGGCAATTACCCGACTGCCCGTTTCGGGCACATCAGTTTTGATTTAACGTCGAGATAGATATAGGGTATAAATAGCAGGTTTTCAACCGAATTCGGCGTTCAGCCACATGGCTTGTCGAGGCGGCGCACATCCTCCCGAAACCCCCAAGCGCAGATGCCGGGCGGAAAATTCGCGCTTTTGGTGATCATGACAAAAAAAGATACCTGTGGAGCTTTCCCGCGGCCGTTTCAGTGATCGGCGTCCTTTGTCTCGCGTATTATTTTTCCAGGGACAGGGAGCCCATCAAGGTGGGCATCCTCCATTCCCAGACCGGGGTCATGGCCATGAGCGAATCCCAGCTGGCCGATGCCTCCTTCATGGCGATTGACGAAATAAACCGCGAGGGGGGTTTGCTGGGCCGCCTCGAATCCGCTTCCCGGCAGCCAGCCGCCATAGAGCCGGCGGTACCTGTCGTGCAAACCGATTTTTCCCTCAGGACTGCAGAATTTTTGTCATGGTCTCCGCGTCGATATTCCCGCCGCTCAAGATAACCCCCGTCCTCCCTTCCGAACGTACCGCGCGGCTCAACAGGGCGGCGAGCCCAAGGGCCCCGGAAGGCTCGACCACGAGCTTCATCCTGAAAAACAAAAACCTGACGGCTTCCATGATCGCATCTTCTGCAACTGTTTTCATGTCGTCGACATATTCGAGGACTAACGGAAACGTCAACGATCCCAGGGACGGGGTGCGGGTTCCGTCGGCGATCGTAGGAGGATTGTCGATGCGGTGGAGCACTTTCGTGTGGAAGGACCTTGTGGCGTCATCGGCCAGGGCCGGCTCGATGCCGATGACCCTGCAGCCCGGCGACAGGCTTTTTGCCGAGATCGCGGAACCGCTCAAGAGGCCTCCGCCCCCGCAAGGCACAAGCAGCGTGTCCAGCGCGCCGACCTCCTCGAACATCTCCAGGGCAGCGGTCCCCTGACCCGCGATGACCCCCTCGTGATTGAAAGGAGGGATCATCGTGAGACCGGTTTTCTCCTGAAGCTCCAGGGCGATCCGCTCCCGGTCACCGGTTGCCGCGCTGTATTCAACGACATTCGCACCGTACCCCTTGGTGGCGAGTTTCTTGGTCGCGGGGGCGTTGTCCGGCATGACGATGGTCGTGGGGATGTCGAGCATTTTGCCGACAAGGGCGACGGCCTGGGCATGGTTGCCCGAGGAATAGGTGATCACCCCGCGTGATTTTTCCACCGGGGAAAGCCGGGTGATGCTGTTGAAGGCCCCACGAAACTTGAAGGCCCCAGCCCTTTGAAGGTTTTCGCACTTGAAAAAAACTTCCCCTCCGACCATCCCGTTGAGGGTCCTGGACGTCACGGTCGGCGTTTTGTTGGCGTGGCCTTCAAGCCTTCTCCTTGCGGCCCGGACGTCTTCGAAATCAACCACGTGAACCCTCCGGACAAGAATAGAGGAAACCGGTCACGGCGCCCCGGTGCCTTGTTTTTCCGTCAGCTGCCGGGCGAGTGTGACCGCTGCGGTCGCATCCACCCCGTACCCGTCGGCGCCGATGTCCTCGGCGAAGACCCTGGTCACCGGGGCCCCGCCTATAATGACCTTGAGACCGCTGCTCTTGATCTGTCGCGCGGCCTCCCGCATGGCCGGCATGGTGGTGGTGAGAAGGGCCGACAACCCCACGATCTCCGCCCCGTTTTCCCTGGCTGCTGAGATGAAGGCCGAGGCATCCACATCCACCCCTACGTCGATCACGTTGAAACCGGCCCCTTCGAGCATCATGGCGACCATGTTCTTGCCTATGTCGTGCAGGTCTCCCTTGACGGTGCCTATGACCACCGTGCCCCTTGTCCTGGCCGCGGTGCCCGTCAGGAGAGGCCTGATGACCTCGAGACCCTTTTTCATGACCTGGGCCGCCATGAGCATCTCGGGAACGAACATCTCTCCACTGCTGAATTTCCGCCCGACCTCGTCCATGGCGTCGATCAGGCCCTTCTGGAGGATCTCGTCCACGGGCGTGCCCGCGTCCAACTCCGCCTGGACCAGCCCGGGAACCCCCTTCATGTCCAACCCTGTTACAGCATTTGAAATGTCTTTAACAGCCATTTTTCTCTCCGCAAATCGATTGGTGTTGAACGCCTGCCTGTTCGACACGCTCCGCGCGGGGTTTCGCTTCCCACGGCCTCACCGATCAAGCAGGCGTGCCCTGTTCGAACACGAGTTTAAACGCCTCCGCGGCCCTTTGAACTTCCTCGGGGCCTATCTCCCAGTGGACGGCCAGCCTCAAGAGCTCGGGACCGAACTTCAAGACCAGAACACCAAGGCCGGCAAGTTCATTGACAATCTGGTCCGTGGATTTGTGGGGGTGCTTGATTTTCGCCAGTATGAGGTTTGTCTGGACCGAGGCCGGGTCGATGAACAGACCCGGACAACCGGCTGTCGCCCGCGCCAGCTCGAGGGCGCGGCGATGATCGTCCGCGAGCCTGTCGATCATGGTCTCCAGGGCGACGACGCACGCGGCGGCCAGCACGCCCGTCGGCCTCCATCCTCCCCCCAGTCGCTGCCTCACGGTCAACGCCTGGGAGATGAACTCCCTGGGACCTGCCAGGACGGCGCCCATGGGGGCCGACAAACCCTTGTTCAGGCTGAAGGAGACGCTGTCCGCGAACGCGCAGAGCTCCGCGGCCCCCACCCCCAGGGCCACGGCCGCGTTGAAGACACGGGCGCCGTCCAGGTGAACCGGCACGTCCATCTCTCTTGCCGCACCGGTCATCGCCTCCATCTGCGTCTTCGTCAAAACCGAACCGCCGGAGCGGTTGTGCGTGTTCTCGATCACGAACAGGGCCGTTCTGGATCTCTGCACGTCGCCTGCCTCCACGCACGCCCTGATGACGTCCGGTTCGACAAACCCTTTCTTCCCTGGAAGACCCCTGACCATGACGCCGCTCAGCGCTGCGGGCGACCCGGCCTCCGACAGTATGAAATGGGACTCGGCCTCGGCCAGAACCGTCCGGCCGGGAGAAGAGTGGATGTGAATCGCGGTCTGGTTGCACATGGTGCAGGTCGGGAAAAACAGTGCGTCTTCCTTGCCGACAAGCTTCGCCGAAAGCTCCTCGAGTTTGATTTGAGTGGGGTCCTCCCTGAGGCCGAACGCCCCGGGCAGGTCCGCGGCCTCGGCCATGGCCCGCTTCATCGCCTCGGTCGGGCGGCCGACGAAATCACTCCTCAGATCGATCAGCGGCGTCTCTCCTGATTTTATCATGTCCGGGCTTCCGCCATTTCCTTGAGACGGTTGACTGTTTTGTCGTCGAGCGGCTCGGCGCGGTGGCTTTCGAGGATCGACCGGACCTTCTCGCCGAGCTTCTTCCCGGCCGTGGGGCTTCCGGCAGCCTCCCAGCCCGGCAGGTTCAGGCGGTTCGATATTTGGGGGAACCACAGCTCGGTCCTGAAATTGTCAATGGTGTGCCAGGAGGTCAGAAAATTCCCCCCCAGGCCGTTCTCGGCCAGGGCCGAAATCGCCCTCGTGTTCCCGTTGACCGGCACCCCTCTCACCAGGAGGTGCCTGACGTAGGAATTGATCTCATCGCTCATGACGACCGCACGCAGATCCGCGATCATGCCGCTTCCGAGGTACCCCGTGTCGTGCGCCAGGTTGATGCCGGAGAGGACCGCCCAGAGAGAGAAAAGGCCGTACTCGTAGCCTGCCTGCTCGTCCAGGACCTGCGCGTCCGTGCACCCGCCGAACCCCCAGGTCGGGAGCCCCAGCTGCTGATAAACAGCCGCCAAAGCCGCCTGGGTCATCAGCCTCTCGGGCGCGGCATAGGCGTTGATGGACGTCTTCATGTCGAAGCAGCCGTGCGCCCCCCCAAGGACGATGCCCCCGCCGGGTCTCCGGGCCTGGTGAATGACAAGGAGCGAGAGCGCCTCGGACAGGGACTGGGTGATGGCCCCGGCCATGGTGCAGGGCGCCGTGGCCCCGGGCATCATCCCCGGCGGGTAGCAGACTGGAATGTCGTAATCCGCGCAGGCCAAAACCTTTCCCAGGGCGTCGGAGGAGTGCTGCAAGGGCGAGGTGGGCTGCGAGTAGGCCAGGACAAATGGCCTGCGCCGAAGCCTGTCCTTCCCCCCCGCGACCTCCGAGGCCATGTCGAGTATCCTGGCCGTGTCCCCGCCGTTGTCCGAGGTGAACACAACGGGCTTTGTGGAATGGAGGACCATCTCCAGGAACTCCGCCCGGTAGACCCTTTCAGAGGTCACGTCCGAAGGAATGCCGTAGGACATGAGGAATTCCATGTTCGGCAGGTAATCGACCACGGTCGCCATGTCCGCGATGTCCCTCGAGACGGTCAACCGCAGCTCACCGGTGTGGGGGTCGTAAGTCTGCTTGAGATCCGAGCCCGTCCCGAAGTAGGTGTTCGCCCCGCCCGTGTTCCCGCCCCCCAGGGTCATGGCGGGCTCGCCGTTCCGGTTGTAGATCACAATGCGCTTGGGCGCCGACTGGATGGCCTGCTCCACAAGGCGCGGTTTCAAAAAGACCCGATTGTCGCCGTCAACGGATGCCCCGATGTGTCGAAGCAGCTCGACCGCTTCCGCGTGCATGACCTTCACGCCGACGGTCTCCATGACCTCGAGGGCGCCGTCCACGAGACTCGCCGCCTCACTCGGCGACATCACCTGCAGGCGGGGCCTTATGTGAAAATCCGGGTAACTGATCATATGGTGCTCCTTTGCTCTTGATGGACGAACGGGCTTTCAGGACCTGAGTTTTGACGTGGCCTCCTCATCCACGCGCCATTTCCCAACCTCCAGCTCCTCGACGGACACGCCGTAGGCCTCCCTGGCCCTTTTCGGGGAAATGAAACCTTCCGTGACGTCCCAGAGAACTTTCCCTGGGTCCCGCTTCATGGGGTCTCCCCAGCCTCCCGCCCCCGGGGTGCGGATGGTCACCACGTCCCCTGTGTCGATGGGAAGCGTCATTTTTGAATAGGGGAGCTTTCGCTCCTTCCCGTCGGTTCCGGTCACGAGGCACGCGGAATTCCCGCCGTCGCCGCCTCCGAACACGCCCCACGGGCTTGACTCGGAGCGGTCCGTGGACACGGTGAGCGTGGTGTGACGGCTCAGAACCTTTATCCTGCGAAACATGCCCAGCCCGCCCCTGAAGGTGCCCGGGCCGTCGGAATCCGGCACGAGGCCGTAGCCTTCCACGACCAGGGGATAGGTGGACTCGATGACCTCGACCGGCGCGTTGCGGGTGTTCGTCATGTGGCACTGGACCGCGTCCATGCCGTCCTGACTGTGCATCGCCCCCTGGCCGCCCGCATAGGTTTCGATGTAGTTGTACAACCGGTTGGTCAGTGGATCGACGCCGCCGATGTTGAAGAGGCTGGTCACCCCGTTGCTCGCTGCCGCGGCCCTGTCGGGAAGGGCCTGAACAAGGGCCCCCATGAGCACGTCGACGACCTTGGGCGCCGTGATGATCGTGGCGTTGCCGACCGCCGCCGGGGATTCGGCGTTGACCACCGAGCCCGAAGGCGCCTCGACGTGGATGGGGCGGTAGGACCCCACATTGGGGGGCAAACCCGGGTCCACCAGGACCTTGACCATGTAGTAGCAGGCTGAAATGGTGCAGGCTATGTTGCTGTTGATCGAGTCGGACACCTGGCCGTCGGTGCCGGTGAAATCGAAATATATCTCCTCGTCCTCGACGGTCACCTTGACCGAGACCCTGATCCTTTTCTGGGTCAGGGGCGTGCCCTCGATGTAGTCCTCGAAGGTGAAGGAGCCGTTCGGTATCTCCCTGAGGCCTGCCCGGATGCGCCTCTCCGAGTAGTCGAAAAGCTCCCCGATGTACCCGTTGAGAACTTCCAGCCCGTATCGGGAACAGATCTCGGAGAGCCTCTTTTTCCCCACGTTGTTGCAGGCCATCTGGGCCATGATATCGCCCTCGACCTCCATGCCCGTTCGAACGTTCTGCTTGATGATGGCCAGGACGTCCCGGTCCACCTTCCCTTTCCTGATCAGTTTGACGGGCGGAATCTGGAGCCCCTCCTGATAGATCTCCCTGAGGCCCGCCGCCATGCTCCCCGGGGCGTACCCGCCCAGGTCCACGTGATGGGCCATGTTGGCCGCCAGAAAGGCGATCTCCCCGTTTATGAAAACAGGCGAAACCATGGTGATGTCGTTCAGGTGCCCCGGGCCCGTGGGGTGGGGGACGTTGACGACGATGTGGTCCCCTTCCTCCATGTCTTCCAGGCGAAAGACGCCGAGGACGGAGTTCAGGGCGGAAGGCATGATCCCGAGGTGTATCGGCGACCCCAGCTCGGATTGCGAGATGACTTCGCCCCGCCTCGTGTAAATGGCGCAGGAGCAATCCCGCCTGTCCTTGATGTTCGTCGAATAGGCCGTCTTGATGAGGGCCATGTTCATTTCGTCCGTGATGGAATGGAGGGCGTTCAATATCACTTGGAGAGTGACCATGTCGGTGGCGGCCATCACTATGCCTCCTTTTTGGTGATCATCAGGTTGCGGTACCTGTCGACGACCGTCCGGTACCCCGGAAAAACAACGGTCGTGGAATCGAGCTGTTCGATGACGGCCGGGGAGTCTATCTCCATGCCGCACGAGAGCAGGGAACGCTCGTAAATCGGGATCTCCATGGACTTGCCGTCCATGAACACACGTCTTCTTTCCTTGAGCGCACTCCTGGAGTCGGGCCCGCCGGGCTCTTCCGTCTTGATGTCGGGTTTTTCCAGGAGACCCAGGGCCACGAGCCGCACGTTGACGATCTCGACCGAATCGGAGGGCATGGTGTAGCCGTACTTTTCCTCGTGGAGAAGGGAAAAGCTCTCCCCGGTTTTCACGATGTCCCCCGCCCCAGTGACCGAACCGGGGAAGGGGACCTCCAGCTCGTATCCCTGCCCCTTGTAGCGCAGATCGGCCGACCGATGGAAGACGATGGTGTCTTCGGGAAGCCCTTCCGCCAGCATCTGGTCCCTGGCCTTGTCCTCGAGGCCCTTGAAGGCGCTCTCGAGGTGGGCGGGTTCCACCCGGCTCATGAGCTGCAGAAAGGTCTGCGAGTAATCGTGGCGAAAATCGGCCATCAGGAGGCCCAGGGCGCAGTTGACGCCGGGGCCCTCGGGGACAAGGACCCGCCCGATGTTCAGCTCCTGGGCGAGCTTTACGGCGTGCACCGGGCCGGCCCCGCCGAAGCAGACCAGTGTGAAGTCCCTTGGGTCGTATCCCTTTTCAACGGAAACGAGCCGTATCCCCCGGATCATGGTGGCGTTGACGACCCTGACGATTCCCTCGGCGGCCTCCTCCAGGCCGAGGCGCATGGGGGCGGCTACCTTTTCCATGACGGCCCGGCGGGCGAGGTCGACGTCGAGGCTCATCTCCCCCCCCACGAAATAGGCGGGGTTGAGGTAGCCCAGGACGAGGTTGGCGTCTGTGACCGTCGGCAGCTCCCCTCCCCAGCCGTAGCAGGCGGGCCCCGGGTCCGCCCCCGCGCTCTCCGGCCCGACCTGCAGGGCCCCTCCCGCGTCCACCCAGGCTATGGAGCCGCCTCCGGCGCCGAGCGTCTTGATGTCGATCATGGGCACCTTGATGGCGTGCCCGTCGATGTCGCTCTCGGTGGTGAAGGTCGGGGCCCCCCGGTGGGCCAGGGAGACGTCGAAGCTCGTGCCGCCCATGTCCACCGTGATGATGTCCTCGTAACCGGCCATGCGCGCCAGCTCCAGCCCGCCCAGGACGCCCGCCGCGGGTCCGGACAGGACGGTGTGGACGCTCTTCTGCCCGGCGGTTTCGGCGGTCATGACGCCGCCGTTGGACTGCATGATCTTCAGGCCCGTGTTTATGCGCATGTCCACCAGGCTGTTTTTGATCTGGTTCAGGTAGCGTTCGACGATGGGCATGACGTAGGCGTTGATGACCGTGGTGCTCATCCTCTCGTATTCCTTGAACTCCGGGAGGATCTCGCTTGAAACGGACACCTTCACACCCGGGATTTCGGACTCGATGATCTCCCTCACTTTTTGTTCGTGTGCGGGGTTGGCATACGAATGGAGCAGGCAGATGGCGACGACCCCGATGTCGTGAACCGACATCCGCCTGGCCACATCGCGGACGGCGCCCTCGTCGAGCGGTTCGGAAACCCGCCCGTCGAAAAAAATCCTTTCCGGGACCTCGAAACGAAGGTGCCTCGGGATGAAGGGGTCCGGCCGTCGTTCGAAGAAATCGTAAAGCTTCGGGCGCACCTGGCGGGCGATGTGGAGAATGTCCCTGAAGCCCCTGGTCACGATCAGGGCGGTCTTGACGCCTTTGCGCTCGATGAGGGCGTTGGTCGCGGTGGTGGTCCCGTGGATGAGGAAGTCGATCTTCACGGGCTCGACACCGAAGATCCTCTCTATTTTTTGAATGCCGTTGATGACCCCCCTGTCCGGGGTTTTGGGGGTGGAGGGCGTCTTGGTCAGCTTCATCTCTTTTGATTTGGCGTCGTAGACGACAAGATCGGTGAAAGTCCCGCCGACGTCAATACCTAGTCTGTACATGTGTTCAACTCCTCGTGATTTGTCCGCACAGTTCCGAAAAAAAGTGAAACCCGCTTCATCAGGGCGGTCCCATGAGTACATTGGGAAGCCACATGGATATTCCGGGCACGTAGGTGAACAGAAGCAGGCAGGCGATGAGCGGAATGAAAAACGGCAGGCAGGCCTTTACAAGCGTTTCGAACTTGATGTCGACGACCCCCATCATGACGTAAAGACCAATGCCCATTGGCGGCGTGATGATGCCGATAGTGATGTTGAAGCTCATGATGATCCCGAACTGGACGGGGTCGATCCCGAGCTGCTGGATGATGGGGAGGAAGATCGGTGTGGTCAGGATCAGGACCGGAATCGGCTCCAGGAGGCAGCCCAGAACGAGCAGGAAGATGTTTATCAGAAAGAGCAAAACTATTTTGCTTTCCGTGAGGGCGAACATCCAGCCCGCCAGCTTCAACGAGGTCCCCTCATAGGCGTAGATCCATCCGGCCACCGTGGAGACGGCGATGATGACCATGATCATGGTTGTCGCCTTGACGGAGCTCACCAGGCTCGCCCAGACCTCCTTCATGGAGGATTCCCGGTAGAAGCAACCCAGGAACACGGCATAGAGAGTGGCCACCACGCCCACCTCGGTGGGGGTGATGATCCCGAAGCCCATCCCCAGGATGATGATCACCGGGATCAACAGGGCGGGGGAATTCCTGACGAAGCTGCGCCCCACGGCGGGGATGGACTTTCGGGGTTGCACGGGGCAGGTCTCGCGCCCCGTGGAGGCGAAGAAATAAATGGTGGACATCATGGCCGCGCCGATGATCAGGCCCGGGACGACCCCTGCGATGAACAGGCGGCCTATGGACACCTGGGCCAGGACCCCGTACAGGATCAGGTTGATGCTGGGCGGTATCATGGGCCCGATCACGGACGAACAGAGCGCTATGGCCGTGGAGAACCCGCGTCTGTAACCTTGCTTCTCCATGGCCGGGATGCCGATCAGTCCCAGGCCAGCCGCATCCGCCAGCGCGGACCCGGAGATCCCCGCGAAAATCATGTTCGCAACCACCATGACGTGGCCCATCCCCCCCTTGTAGTGGCCGACCAGGTGGAGGGCGAAGTCCCAGATCCTCTTGCTGAGCCCCATGGTGTTGAAGATGTTCCCCGCGAGGATGAAAAAGGGCACCGCGAGCAGTGGGACACTCTGGACCCCTTCGAGCATGTACTGGGGGATGATGGCCAGGTTCTTGTCCAGGATCACGAGCGGGATCAGGGTCGAAAGGCCGATGGCCATGGAAACGGGGACCCTGAGAAAGAGCAGGACCAGGAACGTCACCGTGAGAATAAGTGAAAGCAAACTCGTCTCCGTGCCGGATGGATGGTTCTATTCGGTCAACCCCTCGAGACGCCGGTCCAGCTTGATCCAGAGTCTGAAGAGGGCTACATGGAGGCAGAGCGCGCCCCCTATGAGGACCGGCAACACCGTGTAGCTTTGTTTTACAGGAAAGACAGGGTGCATCATTCTGCTCGTCAGCATGAACAGGTGAAATGCCTTGATGACGAGGACCGTCAGGAAGGCCGTCACGGCCACGTGGGTGCAGGTGTCGACGACCCTTTGCGTTTTGGGGCTCAGCCGGTCGAAGAAGAAATGCATGACAACGTCCTCGTCGCGGTTCAGGAGGACCATGTAGCCGACGAAGTACATCCCCGTGGAAAGGCTGACCGCAAGCTCCATGGAAATCGGGGAGGAGTACGCCAGGAAGTATCTCGTGAATATCTCGACAGCGTTCAAGGCGACCACGACAACCAGCACGGCCACACAGAAACCTACGCCCCAGGCGTCGATGAGCCTGACCGATTTACCGTAAATTTTGAATAGCTTGAAATACATAATGTGGGTTCGGCCCGCCCGGCGCGCGGCCGGCCGGGCCCTCCGCTTTTCAGTCTTTCAGTGCCTGGATGCGATCGTAAATCCCTTCCGGAATGAAGCCCTCTTTCTCGAGTTCCTTGATCACCGGGCGCATCTTTTCCACTCCGGGCTTGAGATCGAGGATGGTGTATTCCACCCCGTGCTCCTTCTTCATTTTTTCGATATCTTGGACAATCTGCTTTTCGGAGGTGTCCATGTACCACTGACCGGCCTCATCGGCCGCCTCCTTCAGTACGGATTGAAATTCGGGCTTCAGGGAGTTGTATTTGTCCTTGTTGATGACCACGGTCAGAAGGCCCCAGTACTCGTCCGTCCTCGCCATGTACTTTGCGACTTCCGTGAACTTCATGGCGTACACGAGGTTGATGGGGGCCGTGACCGCCTCCACCATGCCCTGCTTGAGGCCCATGTAAACGTCGGTCCAGGGCAGGACGACCACCTGCGCCCCCAGGGCGGTCCAGGACCTGCGCCAGGTGTCCAGCGGCGCTATCCTGAGCTTGAGCCCCTTCATGTCCTCGAAGTTCCTCACGGGTCTTTTCGAAACCAGCACCCTGTAGGGGCCCCGCTCCCAGTCCGAATCGAGCACCACGAGCCCCACCTGATCCAGCGGCTGAATGAACAGCTCGTCCCAAAGGGGGCTTTTGAGCACCTTCCGGAAGGTTTCGAGGTTCGGGACCGCGTAGTTGAGGCCCAACGCCTTGAGACCCTTGCTGAACCTCTCGAATTCGACGTTTCCACCGATGTAAATGTCCTGGTTTCCCATGATGGTGCTGTCGATCATCGCGGTGGCCTTGCCGAGCTGCTCCTGGGGGAACATCTCCACGACCAGCTCGCCGCCGGTCTTTTCTTTGACGAGCTCAACGAACTTGTCGGCGGCGCGGCCTTCCAGGCTCGCCTTGGGCGAGATGTGGCCGGCCTTGAGGACTGTCCCGGCACTGACAGCCAGGGGGTGGAGGGACAGAACCATCGCCAAACCTAAGACACACGAAACCAGCCAGTATTTCTTCATTTTTTTCCTCCTTCACAATTATGGGAAAATGAATTGACCTGTATCGGTTCAAGGGGCTACCGATAAGACACCTCTTTGAAAAGCCTCAGAACCCTCTCCTGGAAAAGCACGATATGCTCGATGGAAATTTTCTCGACCAGATCGGCGTCCCCTTTTTTGATGGCGTTTACCAGTTCCCTGTGCTGGTTTGAAATTTTTCGATGATGCTCTCTTACGCTCAAGGCGCCGCCGTTTATTTTCCGGCTGATGGCAAGGTATGAAAACCTTTCAGCCTGATGGCGGAGAATTTGCTGAAAACGATAGAGATAGTCATTTTCGCATGTCTTGCTGATAATTCCGTGAAAATGGAAGTTGTTGCTGGTGAGTCCCCAGAGGTCGCCGTTCTCTATGGCCTGGTCAACCGCGTCACAGGCCCGCTCAATTTTTTCTATCGCATCCGATGAAATCCGCTCCGCCGCCAGGCAGGCGGCGTTCTTTTCAATGATGATCAACGACTCTATGAGGTTGCGAAACTCGTCGAGGCTCAAGCCTTTGACGAAAGACGACTTGTTCGGTTCGCCCTCAATGAAGTTGTCCTGGCGGAGCATGGTGATGGCCATCCGCAAGGGGGTTCGACTGACCTTCAACTCATCCAGAAGGAGGGGCTCCCTTATGGTTTCTCCGGGTTTTATCTCGAGGGTGATGATTTTCTTGAGCAAGGCCCGGTAGACCTCGGTCACCAGATCCGTGTCCTTCTTCTTGGGCATTCTGAAGAATCCTTTCTGCGAATGCAGGCCGAACTCGAATTGGATTTTTTTATAATTTTATATTTATCCAAAATTAATTCAAAAAATTTGTCAAGGAAAAATTTATGCCGCCAATGAGGGAGGGGGATGCAGATTTAAAAAGATGGTGTATCTTCGGAGGGTTTTTCTTGTGAAGGGACACAGGCTGCGAGAGACGGACTCAGCGCTCCAGCATGCCCCAATCCTTGAATTGAGCCATGATCTCTTCGGAGTCCCTGATGATCCCTTCCATGAATTCCTTCACGGTGGGGACGGAATCGATCACGGCGGAGGCCAGGGAGGGTTTGAGGCTGTGCCCGGCCTGGTATATCTTCCGGCGGTAATCCGGGTCCAGGATGTCCTGCCGGATGATGTTCTCCTTCAAAGAGTCGGCCGCCCGGAATTCCCGGGTGGCCATGAAGGCCGTCCCCATGTAGACCCCTGCCGCCCCCATGGCCAGGGCGGCCACGAACCCCCGGGCGTCGCCGATTCCCCCGGCGGCGATCACCGGCACGTTCGTCAGTCTCCGGGCTGCGGTGATGTTGATCAGGGTGGTGTTCTGGAGCGGGCTCTTGAACCCGGTCCCCTCCAGCCCCACGATGACAACCGCGTCCGCCCCCTTTTTTGCCGTGGAGACGGCGTGCTCGAGGGTGGCGCACTTGTGTATCCAGGTGCATCCCGCGGCCTTGCACCTGCGGCCGATGACGGAGCCGTCGTAAGCCGAGGTGAATATGGTCTGAATCCCCTCGTCAAGGGCTATGCGGACGTACTCCTCGTGGTAGGCCTCGAGAAAATTTCGATCCTTCAGGAGGGAGAAGTTGACTGCAAAGGGCTTGTCGGTTCGCGCCCTGGCGTCTCTTATGTCCTGCTGGAATTCGTCCGGGCCCGTGTAGGATATCGATGTCAGGATGCCCAGCCCCCCGGCCTCCGAGACCGGCACGGCGATCCTCGACGTCCCCATGCCTTTCGGGCCGAAGGCCCCCTGGATGATGGGGACCTGAACGCCCAGCATCCTGGTCAGCACATTGTCAATTTTCATGGGATGCCCCTGCGAGAAGCGCTCTTTTCACCAGCGCTTTTGCAATGTCTATTTTGTAGGCGTTCCTGCTGAGTGGAACCGCCCCCTCTACCGCGGCCGCGGCCGCGGCCGCGACAGAGTCCTCGTTTACGGCCCGGCCGGACAGGAACTCCTCTGCCTTGACGGCCCGGTGGGGACCCGGCGCGACCGCCCCCAGGACGACCCTTGCGGAGCCGCAGGTCCCCTTGTCGAGGTGAAAGGCGACCCCAACGCTCACTGTGGCGAAATCAATCGACCGGCGAACCCTGTGCTTGATGAACACTTGCCGGCTGCCGGATGGCGGGATGGGGACATGAACAGCCGTGACGATCTCGCCCGGGCCGAGGGCGTTTCCCAGGGGGTGGTAGAAGTCCTCAACCCTCAGGCTGCGCTCGCCCTCCGGCCCCGCGATTTGCAGGCTCGCATCCAGGACGGCCAGGGCGACGGCCGTGTCCGAGGGGCAGACCGCGAAGCAGCGTTTGGCCCCGAACAGGGCGTGGTATCTGTTGTCCCCGGTGACCGCCAGGCAAGGGCCTTCCCCCTTTCGCCTGCACAGTATGCGGCCCCCGATCTCATGGGGGTAGCGGTAGTACCAGCAGCGCGTGTCCTGGGCCAGATTGCCGCCTAGGGTCCCCATGGTCCGGATCTGGGGCATGGCGACGGACTCGGCGGCCTCGGCGAGCATGGGGATGCGCTGCTGGATGACGGGGGACGCCGCCAGTTCCTCGAGCCTGGTAAGGGCGCCTATCCTCAGTTCCCCTCCCTCCTCGTCGATGGATCGCAGGCCGGGGATCTTCTTGATGTTGATCAGGAGTTCGGGGTAGTCAGGCAGGGCCCGGGTCTTGAGCAGTCCGAGAAGGTCGGTTCCGCCGGCGATCAGCCGGGCCTTGTCCCCGTGCCCGGCAAGAGCTGCAACGGCCTCAGCCAGGGTGTGGGCGTCCATGTGCCGGAATCTTTTCATTGTGTTTCGTTCCCCTTATTTTCTTCCCAAGGCCTTCAATATTTTGTCGGAGGTCAAGGGATAGTCCATGATCCTGGTCCCGATCGCATTGTAGACCGCCATGAGCACGGCACTGGGGCCCGGCGACGTGGCTATTTCACCCACGCCCACGGCGCCGAACCGGTGGCTGGGGGCGGGTGTCTCAAGGATCACGTTGGCGAATTCCGGGAGATCGCTGAACGTGCGCCATTTGTAGTCCACCATGTTGCCGTTGAGCATGCGTCCGGTCTTTTCGTCGAGGATGGTCTCTTCGAAGAGCGCGGTGTCCAGCCCGGCCGCGCCCAGGGCCCCGTGAAGCTGTCCCTCGAGGGTCATGGGGGAAATGATGCGGCCGCAATCCGTGGCGTTGACGACATGGACCAGTTCCGCGGCGCCCGTTTCGGTGTCCACCTCCACCTCGACAAATGTCATGAGGAAATTACACAGGGAATAATCCGGGTCGAACCGTCCTTCGCCCGTGATGGTCCGGGTGAGGCCCGTTATTCGATGCCAGGGGATCCTCTTCTCGGGCCGCCCGATCTGATAGACGACGCCGCCCTCTGTGTCCAGGTGCTCCGGCGCGGCCTTGAAAACGGGCGCGGCCGTTTGGAGGAGCTTTTTCCTTGCGTCTTCCGCGGCCGCGATGACCGCCGAACCCACGGCATAGGTTCCCCGGGACCCCATGAGCCCGAACTCGAAAGGGTTCACCTGGGTGTCCGGCGGGGACATGTACACTTTTTCCAGGGGCAGCTTCATCACTTCGGCGGCCATCTTGCACAGGCTGCTCCGCTGCCCCGGCCCGGATTCCGAGACACAGCAGTGCACAATGGCGCGGCCGTCCGGGGTCAGCCTCACCTGGGCCTCTGATGCGTCCTCGCCCACGTCGGCGTTGCTGTGAACGCCCACGCCCACGCCCCGCCTTCTGGTCCCGTTGACGGAGGCGGGGCGGCCCCATCCACGCCACTTGTCCTTCCACCCGAAGGCCTCGGATCCTTTGTCGATGGCCTTTGAAAAATCGATCCCCCGGTAGGTCCACCAGTTGCCTTCCCGCCAGTAGTAGCCGTCCCCGGCCTTGACGAAGTTCTTTTTGAAGAACTCGACCGGGTCCAGGCCGGCCTTTTCCATGGCGAGAGACACGACAGGCAGGATGGAGCTCTCCAGCTCCTGCCCCCCATAGCCCCTCACAATGCCGGAGGGCGATCTGTTCGTGCAGACAAGCTTCGTGTCCAGGCCCCAGTTAGCGCATCGAAGGACGAGCTGCAGCTCGCCGCAGCCCACGGCTATCTGGAAGGGGCCCGATTCGGATCCCGACCCGGTGTTCACGAGCCACTGACCGGAGACGGCGGTGAGGGTCCCGTCGCGCTTCATCCCGATTTTCGCGTGGACACGGGAACCGAGCCGCAGGGAGTAGGAGTGGAAGTGTTCCTCCTTGGTGTAATAGATCTTGACGGGCCGGCCCGTCGCCCTGGCGAGGAGGGCGGCATATCCCACCAGGGTCATGTTGGCGTTTTTTGTGCCGTAGCTTCCGCCGCACTGGGTGCTGACAGCCCGCATTTCGGCCATCCCGATAAAAGGAATGCCTATGAACCGGACAAAGCCGATGGCCTGGGAAGGGGTGTGGACGGTCAGGCAGTCGGGGGTCTCCCACTGGGCGATGACCCCAGGGGGTTCCGGCGGCAGCGGGTTGGGGAAGATCTCGTACCCGCACGTGCCCTCGGCGATGAAATCCGCTTCGGCAAAACCCTTGTCCACGTCGCCCATGCGAAGGCCGTTGAGGAGCTTGGGCTCGTAAACGGGAGGGTCGGAGGGGTAGGTGTTCTTGGGGTATTGGCTGTAGATCGGGGGGCTTTCGGCCTCTGTGGACTCTTCCACGTCGTAGACCGCGGGCAGGGGCTCGTAGTCCACCTCGATCAGGTCGAGAGCCGCCTCGGCGATCTCTGGGGTGTCGGCGGCCACCAGGGCCACGGCATCCCCCACATATCTCACCTTGCTGTCCAGGACCTTCATGTGCTTGGGAATGCCCCACGCCCAGTCCGGGACATCCTTGTGGGTGAGGACGGCCCTCACGCCGGGAAGCTCTTTGGCCCGGGCCGCGTCGATCCGGGTGACGTCGGCGTGTGCGTGCGGGCTTCGAAGGACCCTGACGAACAGCATACCCGGGAGCTTGATGTCGTCAATGTAGCGGGCCCTTCCGGTGACGATGTCCCTGGCATCCTTTCGCGGCGTCTCTTTCCCGATGTACCTGTATTGTTCAGTCATGGCTTTCATCCATTTTCGCGGCCTTCAACACGGCCTGAACAACTTCGTAATGGGAGATGCAGCGGCAGTAGTGTCCCGAGAGGGCCTGTTTGACGGCGTCCTCCCCGGGGCTCGGCTCCCTGTCGAGGAGCGCCTTGGCGCTCATGAGAATCCCCGGCGTGCAGAACCCGCACTGAAAGGCGGTATGTTCGATAAAGAACTGCTGCAGGGGGTGGAGCGACCCGGTCTGCGCGTCTTCAAGACCCTCGATGGTGACGACCTCGCAGCCGTCGCATTCGACGGTCAGCGTCATGCAGCTCAAAACGGGCTTCCCGTCCAGGAGGACCGTGCACGACCCGCACGAGCCCTGGTCGCAGCCGATCTTGGTGCCGGTCAGCCCCAGGGTCTCCCGCAGCGTGTGGGCCAGGGTGTCCGCCGGGGCGACCGCACCCGCCGTTTCCCCTGCGGCCAGTTCATGGAACCGCCCGTTGACGGTGAGACGGATCACTCGTGTCTCTGTTTCTCTTGCTTCAATAACCATTGCCTGAACTCCTGTTTTCCTGCTACTATGCTGATTCCAACAATATCGCGTTGGCCCAACGGATGACAATTAATAACAACATAGTCCTGGCAGATCCTGTAGGCGTTTCAGCACTCGAGCTCTCGGCAGCCTTTCGGTCCCTTTGCCGGCGGACGGCAGGTCGAGTTCCCGGAGCGCATCCAATCGACTGATAAAGGATTTCGATCACGAGTCTTTTCCGTTGTCTCGGAAAGGCTTGGAAGACGATGAAAAATAAAACGATTGATCGAATTATTAATTATCATTGTGATGTGGGGTTGTCAATCATTTTGGTGAGGGATTATGGTCTCAAGGTGACGGGTGGAATGCGCCCGGCGGGTGGACTGGGTTGGGCGGGTCCCACGGTGCCGTGTCGCTGTTCCGGGGTCGCTGAATTCAATTTACAATAGCATCAAAATTCTGTATCTTCCTGCGGTGATGACCAGTGTTTGAGATAATATAATGATTTGTAAAACCGCGCTATCCAATGAACCATTCAATATATTTGGATGCAACAATACACCAAAACACGCAGACCATGTTTTGCGGTTAACCTCTCCTTTGCTCCGATTTGAACTGTCCAGAGACGAAAAACAGAGGTGAAAACCATGGCTGAAAGGCCGACCTACGAAGAAATGGCGCAGCAGGTTCTAGAACTGAGGGAAGCTGAATCCTTGCGCAGGAAAGCGGAGGAGGCTCTAGAGAGGAGCGAGCGGCAGAAGGATCTCATCTTAAACACGACCTCGGAAATGATCGCCTGTTACGATACCGACTTGAGAATTCTCCGGGTGAACAGGGCGGCCGCGGAGTCGGTCGATAAGTCCCCTGAAGAAATGATCGGTTTGCATTGTTACACCCTGTGGAACCAGAGTGATGAACCCTGTGCCGACTGCCCTGTTATAAAGGCCCGCGATGAAAAGAGGCCCAGACAGATCGAAAGGCAAACCCCCGATGGCCGTACTTGGCGCATTCGTGGATATCCCATCCTGGATGATCAACAAAATGTCATTGCGCTTGCCGAGTTCACACAAGAAATCACGGAACTCCGCAGGAGCAGGGAACGCCTGGGCCTGGCCCTTGAAACCGCACGCCTGGGATATTGGCGATGGTCTGCGGCCACGGGTGAAGTGGAGTGGTTCGGGGACCATGCCGCACTTTTCGGCATCAAGAATTCCGAATTCAGGGGGTCGCTCGATCACGTGCAGGAAATGGTGCACCCAGACGACAGGGACATGGGCGTTTTCAATCTGCCGCGAGCCGTCGAGGAAAACCTGCCTTTTGACAACACCTACCGCGTCATCCACCCGGACGGTTCGGTTCACTGGCTGAACTCCTTCGGCCATGTCTCCCTGGACGATCAGGGAAAGGCGAGCCACATTTTCGGAATCACGCGGGACATTTCAAAATTCAAGTCTGCCGAGGAAAACCTGCGCCTGAGTGAGGCGCGCTACAGGATGTTTTTCGAGGAGGGGCCCGACGGTGTTGTGATCATCGATCCGCGGACAGGCACGATCATTGAATTCAACGACCAGGCGTGCCGGCAACTGGGGTATGGGAGGGATGAGTTTTCCAGGCTCAGTATTTCCGATGTGGAAGATGTCGAGTCCCGGGAAGCGTTGCTTGATCACATCCAGAAGGTCCTCCGGGACGGGAGGGATGACTTTGAAACCCGCCAGAGGGCTAAAAACGGCGAGATCCGGTACGTTCACGTCACGGCCCAGGCAATCCAAGTGGAAAAGGAAACCGTGTATCACTGCATCTGGCGGGATATCACGGACAAGAAAAGGGTCGAGGATGATCTGAGGAAAAGCAGGGAGCAGTATGTGCTGGCGGTCAGGGGATCCCAGGACGGCATCTGGGATTGGGATCTCAAGGACAACAGCCTTTATCTGTCCCCAAGGTGGAAGGAGATGATCGGTTACAGGGACGAGGAGCTTCCAAATGCCTTTTCCACCTTTGAGGGACACCTTCATCCCGAAGACAGCCCCGCGGTCATGGCGCATGTCGATCGCTATCTCAAAGGGCGTATCCCTAATTATTCAATGGAGTTCCGTCTCCGGCACAAGGACGGGACCTATCGGTGGATCCTCGCCAGGGGCGAGGCCCTTCGTGACGAGAACGGGGTTGCATACCGCATGGCCGGATCGCATGCGGACATAACGGAACAGAAGACGGCCGAGCAAAAGCTTCTGGAATCCGAGAGGAACTATCGCGATCTGTTTAACAACAGCAATGACGCAATCTTCGTCCACGACGCCGACACGGGGGAGATCGTTGATGTCAACAGGACGGCGTGCGAATTGTTCGGGTATTCCGTGGATGAATTGAGATCGTTGAGTCTCGCCGACGTCAGCTCAAATGAACCGCCTTACACTCAACGTGAAGCACTGCGGTGGATCCACAGGGCAAAAAATGAAGGGCCGCAGAGGTTTCGATGGCGTGCAAAAAACAATAAGGGCGTGCTCATGTGGTTCGAAAACAGCCTCGTGTACGCGACCATCGGGGCCAGGGATCGCGTGCTGGTGTTCGGCCGCAACATCGACGATCGCGTGAAGGCCGAGGAGGAGCGGGAACGGCTTCTCTCCGCCATGGAACAGGTGGGCGAAGTCATTGTCATCACTGACCCCTACGGTGGCATCCAGTACGTCAATCCGGCCTTCGAGAAAGTGACCGGCTACGGGACGAAAGAGGTGAAGGGTCAAAATCCCCGGATTCTCAAGAGCGGGAAGCAGGATGAAAGGTTTTACGAAAAAATGTGGCAGAAGATCAAGAACGGCGAAACCTGGCAGGGCCGCTTGATCAACAAAAGGAAGGACGGCTCCCTGTACACGGAGGAAGCAACCATCTCACCGGTGATGGATCCAGGCGGCGGGATCATGAATTTCGTGGCCGTCAAACGCGACGTCACCTCCGAGGTCGAACTGGAAAACCGGCTGGCTCAAGCCCAGAAGATGGAGGCGATCGGCACGTTGGCGGGAGGGATAGCCCACGATTTCAACAACATCCTTTCAGCCATCATGGGATTCACGGAGTTGGTTGAGATCGATCTGCCCGAAGGGTCCCGGAACAAGGAAGATCTCGGAGAGGCGATCCAGGCGTGCAGGCGCGCGCGGGATTTGGTGAAGCAGATCCTCACTTTCAGCCGGCAGACCGAGCACGAGGTAAAACCCCTGCGGATCGACCTGATTGTCAAGGAGGCCTTGAAGATGATCCGTGCCTCAACGCCCACATCCATTGAGATCCGTCAGGACGTCAGCATGGATCTCCCGACTGTGATTGCCGATCCGACCCAGGTCCACCAGATCGTGATGAACCTCTGCGCGAACGCGGTCCATGCCATCCAAGACGAGCATGGGATTATTGCCCTGTCATTGGATACAATAAGGGTGGACGATCCCGGTGACGAAAGGAGCAAGAAGCCCCTGCCCGGCGAATACGTGCGGCTGGTCGTCAGCGACACGGGTAAGGGGATATCCCCGGAGATTCAAGAGAGGATATTCGAACCCTATTTTACAACGAAAAAAAAGGGTGAAGGGACCGGGTTGGGACTTTCGGTGGTCTATGGCATTGTCAGGGAATACGGCGGAACAATTTCCGTTGAAAGCGAGCCTGGCGGGGGCACCACCTTCACAGTCCACTTTCCCGTCGCTGAAAAAAGCGAATTCACGCAGTTTGCCGGCGAAAAATTTCCGTTGCCCCGGGGAAAGGAGAGAATCCTTTTCGTCGATGATGAAACACCCATCGCGAATTTGGCAAAAAAACAGCTCGAGCGTTTCGGCTACCATGTGACGATACGACAGAGCGCGCTGGAGGCCCTCGAACTCTTCAGGAGAGACCCCCTGCGATTCGATGTGGTGGTCACGGACATGACCATGCCCCAAATGACCGGAGACGAGCTTGCGGTGGAGATTCTGAAGATTCAGCCTGACATTCCCGTTATCCTGTGCACCGGATACAGCAGGCGTATGTCCGACAGGAGGGCCGGGGAACTTGGGATAAGCGCTTTTTTAATGAAGCCCTTGACCGGGCAGGAGTTGGCGAAAACCGTCCGCCGGGTCCTGGACGAAGAGGGGGCTGTAACTCAACATCGTCCCGGAGACTGAGGGCGCATCGAAACCTTTCAGCAGCCCCCCCCGTCTCTCTTCAGGTTCCGGGGTTCCCAAAAAGCAATTGCGATACAGCCTCCTTCGACGGGATAAGGCTCAAAGGAGATTTTTGCGAATCACTCCCGCTTTCTCACCTGGCAGAGCAGGGCCTTGACCACCGGGAAGCCGGAAACAGGATCCCGGTTCTCGAAGTCGGTGAGGATGTTGGCGTTCGCCTCGCGCCACTCCTCGGCCTGAATGGGGCTGCCCCCCCCGACGTTCAGCTCCACCTGCCCTGTCATCACATCATTGGTCACCTTGGCCCGTACGCCGACCTTGCCCCGCGGGGACTCGACCCACACCCTGTCCCCGTCCGAAACCCCCCTCGCATCCGCGTCCAATGGATGGATCAGCACCTGCGGCTTTGGCTGGAGCTTGAGCAACCCGGGGATGTTCAAGTGCTGGGACCTAAAGGCCGACTGCAGCCTGGCCCCGGTGTTGAGGACCAGGGGGTAGCGCTCGCAGACTTCCGGGCTGCCGAGGGGGCCTTCCCTGGGCTCCACGTACACTGGCAGACCGTCGTAGCCGTATTTCTCCATCATGCTCGAGACCAGTTCCACCTTTCCCGAGGGCGTCCTGAAACCGGGCCTGCCGTCTGCCCTCAGAAGCCCCTTTTCGTATTTCCGGTACTCCATGCGGCCCGCATCGTATGGGACGCCCTCCGGGTGGGCCTTGAGCTCTTCCAGCGAGACCGGCCCCTCGCCGAATGCGAATTCGAGCCGCTCCTCCTCCGTGGCTGGAAACAGGTGACCGTACCCCAGCTTGCCGGCCAGCTGAGCGAGAAACTGGAAGCTCGACCTGGCCTCGCCGATCGGCTCGATGACCTTCCGCCGGATCTGGCAATAGCCGCCCGGGTACCTCTGGTAGCCCAGGTTTTCAAAATTGGTCGTGGCGGGTAGGACGATGTCGGCGTACAGGGCGTCCCCGGTCATGAACCGGTCGAAGACCGCCATGAAGTCGAGTTTCCGGAAACATTCCTTCATGAGCTCGGGGTTCGGGATGCTGGTCAGGATATTGGCGCCAAGGACCAGTAGGGCCCTGACCGGGTAAGGGTCGCCCTTGAGGATGGCACGGGGGGCCTCCATGAACTGCGCGGCCTTGAGCACGTCGCAGAAAAGGGGGTACCTGTCCGCGCCGATGGGCTTCACCCCTTCAGGCGGTTCCAGGCTGACCCGGGGAAAGCGGGTCGGGCTGCGCGGCCTGAACACCAGTCCCCCGCGTACGTCCAGGTTGCCCGTAATCGCCCACAGGCTCAGTACGGCCCGGATGTTCTGGACCCCGCTGCTGGTGTACTCCAGACCCGTGTACATGGCGAGCGAGGCCCCCCTGGATAGGGCTATGGCCCGGGCCAACTCAACGATCGTTTCCTTGGGCACCCGGGTGATCGCCTCGACTTTGTCGGGCGGGAACTGGCGCACATACTCGCGGAGGTCCTCGAAACCCGTGGTCCAGTTTTCCACAAAGGCTCTGTCGACCAAGCCTTCGTTGATGACGACGTTCAAAATGCCCAGGGCCAGGGCGCCGTCCGTGCCGGAACGCACGCCGACCCACTGATCGGCGGCCTGGGCCATGCTCGACCGCATGTGATCGATGGCGATCACTTTGGCCCCTCGCCGCTTTGCCTCGAGAATGTCCCCGGCCCTTTTGGGCGGGGAGTCCGTCGGCGGGTTGGATCCCCAGAGCACGATGAGATCGGTGTTTTTGAAGTCGGCAAATGTCGACTGCATGAGGACGCCGAGGGTCGAAAGGGAGGCGAAGACGCCGTAGGAGACGTAGCAGACCGATGAACACCCCGTGCAGTTGGGCGACCCGAAAGGGAAGAGGAACCCGGAAACCCCCTGCATGGGCATGCCGCGGGCCCCAAACAGCTCGGTCAGGTTGTTGTCGAAGCTCCCGCGCCCGAAGTAGCTCATGACCGCTTGGGCGCCGTATTCCTTTTTGATTTTCTGGAATGCGTCCGCGATACGCTGGAGGGCCTCGTCCCATGTGATGCGCACGAATTTTCCCTCACCCCTCTCCCCTGTTCGAAGCAGGGGGTGCTTGAGTCGGTCCTCGGAGTAGACGATCTCCCTGGCGTGGAGCCCGCGGACGCACACCACCCCGGCCGGGTGTCCCTTGAGAGGGGAGATGCCCTCGAGCTTCCCGTCCACCAGCTCTATGTTCACACCGCAGCCGCCGGGACATATGCCGCATACGCCGGCCACTGTTTGTTTACTTGGTTGGTCTAACCCTTCACCCATCACATGGTCCCTTTCCTGTGGTTCTTGTCAAAAAACAGCTACCTGCCTTTTCCGGCGAGGCGCTTCACATAGTGCTCGAGCCTCAGCCCGTGCAGCGCCCCCTTCAGATAGGAGAGCGGGGCCCCGCCGGAATAGAGGGCCCGGGTCAGGTCGGAGAAGATCCGGACCTTTCGAGGCGTGTAGGGGAACCAGTTGGCCTCCATCTTGCCGCTGTTCTTGTCAATGAGCACGGACTTGATGTTGGCGAACGAGTAAAACCCGAACTCCCCCTTGTACCTCCCGAACCCGCTCTTCCTCACCCCGCCGAAGGGGAGGGCGTGGTTGCCTTCGGTGAGCATGACGTTGTTGATGGAGACGTTCCCGGTGTAGAGGCTCCGGGCCACCCTGTCGGCCTTTGCGAGGTCGTCCGCCCACACGCTCGCCGAGAGTCCGTACTCCGGGTCGTTGGCCAGTTCCACGGCCTCGGCCTCGGAGGCAAAGGGGTAAATGGGGAGAAGGGGGCCGAAGTTCTCCTCCCGGTCGACGAGCATGTCCCTCGTCACCCCCTCGATGACCATGGGGGGGACGAACCGGGACGCGCCGTCCCAGTCGCCGCCCGTGAGAAAGACGGCGCCCTTGTCCCTGGCATCGGCAACCTGCCTCGCGATCACCTCCAGCTGCTCCCGGGTCGTGACGGCGCCGATGTCGGCGCTGCCGTCCCTGTCCGTGCCCGTGACCAGCTTGAGGGTCTCGCGCACGAGCGCCTCCTTGAACTCCTCGTAGATGTCCTCGTGAACGAAGAGCCTCTCCACGGACGTGCAGGACTGGCCCGTGGTGGTGAAGGCGCCCCACATGGCCCCGGCCACGGCCCGGTCGATGTTCACGTCCTCGAACACGATCATGGGGTCCTTGCCGCCGAGCTCCAGCTCCACCGGGATGAGGTGCCGTGCCGCCCGCTCCATGACGCGCCTCCCCACGGGCTGGCTCCCGATGAGGAATATCTTGTCCGGCAGGCCGTCCACGAGGGCGTCCCCGATCCTGCCCCCCTCGCCGTAGACGATCTGGACCCATCCCGGTCTGAACCCGGCCTGCGCCAGGAGGTCCTCCACCAGGCCCTTGAGCGGGGTGGCGCTCGAGGGCTTGAACACCACGGCGTTCCCCACGACAAAGGCCTGGGCGATGGGGACCACGGCCTGGTAGAAGGGGTAGTTCCAGGGCGAGACGAGGAGGGCGGTCCCCAGGGGCTCGAAGTAGATCCTGGACTTCTTGCCCATGAGCGCGAAGGGGGTGGGGACCTTCCGGTCCGACAGGTATTTGACCGCGTTTTTCCCCAGGTAGTCGAGGAAGTCCAGCACGCCGAATATCTCGGCCGTCAGGGCGTCGAACCTGGATTTTCCTGTGTCTTCCTGAACCTTGTCCAGGATGCGCTCCTGGTTTTCGAGGATCACCTCCTTCAGGCCTTCAAGGATCTCCAGGCGCTTTTTGAGCCCCCACCCACGGATCTCCGGCTGGGCCTCTCGCGCCGTTTCGTAGATCGCCCGAATGTCCTCCGGGCCGGGCTCCTCCAGCCGGAAAGTCTTCTCATCGGGGGCGGGGGGATCGTCCTTGACCGTGATCCTGGGATCCCATTTCATCACGTCGAAGACCTTCTGTCCCTGGTAGCCAGGGGCGCTCAGGTTGGAGTAGTAAGGGGTGAGCGTGGCACCCTTGATTCCCAGTTCGAGCATCCTGAGGCGCGACCCCAGAAAGGAGGGAACGTATCTGTTGTGCCGGCAGGCCTGGAGGATCAGGGCGATGCCCCACCGGGGCGTCCACCTGAAGAGGGACAGGACCATGCGGAGCCCGTCCAGGTCGTCCTTGCTCAGGAACGCGGCCATGCGGTCGATGTGGTGGACGCAGCCGGTCTCGGAAAAGGCCGGGGACTTGTCCGTGCCCGGCAGGACGACGTCGCCGGCCTTCAGGAGGCCCTGGATCTGGCTTCGTGTGAAGAACTGTGAGATCGTCATGTCATCGACTCCTCAATATGTTTTCCGCGGCCATTTTTGAGAGGGCCATGATGGTGAGGGAGGGGTTTATGCCCGGCGCGTTGGGGAAAATGCTGGAGTCGGCCGAGAAGATGTTCCTTGTGCCGTGCAGCCTGAATTCCGGGTCCACCACGGATTTTTTGGGATCCGTCCCCATGGCGCAGCAACCCATCAGGTGGAGTCCGATGCCGAACTGGCCGTGGATGACCTCCTTCGCGCCCGTGGCCCTGAAGATCTCCTCGATGACCTTGACGCCCCTTTCCTGCCGCGCCCGGTCTTCCGGGTTCCGGGACTTTGTGATGAGGGCCTTTCCCTTCCGGTTCACCCGGACCCGGCCCGGCTGTGTGTCCCGCGTGCAGACCTCGATGCAGGCGAAGCGCGAGATGTTCTCCATGACCCGGTGGTGGGCCTTGCCGAACCCCGGCACGAGGAGGGCGATCCCCTCGGGGCCGGCGTAAACGTTTTCCAGCTTGAACCCGCCTTTCCTGAACCCCGCGTCGTCGGACTTGAAGGCCTGAAAGGCCCCCAGGTGGGAGTTGACGGCCTCCTCGTAGACCCCGAAGCTCATGAACTGGGGGTGGCAGAAAAAGCCCCGCCCCACGGCAGGGAGTCTCCTGGCGAACCCCGAACTCAGGAGCAGCCTGGCGTTGCCGACGGCGCCGCCCGCCAGGACCAGGTTCCCGGCCCGGAAGGACACGTCCAGCCCGCGCTTGTCCCTGCAGTGGAGGGTGATGTCCCCTTGGCCGTCGGCGACGCGCAGGACCTCCACTTCCGGAGCGAGGGTGAGCCCGCTTTCGAGAGCGCGCTTGAGCACGGTCTCCGGGGTGCTCTGCTTGCTCCCGATCCTGCACCCGTTGAGGCACTCGATGCAGCAGTTCCCTTCCTCCAGCCGGCAGTTGCTCTGGGCCCGCCTCAGGGGGGCGAGCCGGTACCCCAGGGCCTTGAACCCCTGCTCGAAGATGAGGGCGTTCCTGTTCCTGAATCGGGAGGGGATCTCCTGGATCTCGATCTCGGACTCCGCCTTGTCGTACCAGGGCGCCATCCGGTCCACGGTGAAGAAATCGACGCCCGAGGCCTCCCTCCAGCTTTTGAAGGCGTCCTCGTCGAAACGGTCCACGAGGGCCTGATTGACGATGGAGCCGCCCCCCACCACCTTGGGCCTCAAAAAGGCTATCCTGCAGTCCCGGCCGAGCTCCAGCCCGCCGGACCAGTAGAGCTGCGAGTTCCCGTCCATGCCGTTCGTCGGGTAGGTCCTCCGGGTGAAGAATTTCCCGGCCTCGAGCATGAGGCAGTCGCAGCCCGCCCGGCACAGCTCGTCCGCGATGAACGAGCCCGAAACGCCCGCACCCACGAAAGCGAAGTCGAAATAACGCCTTGTCTTCCCTTGAGACATGATTTCCCCTGTTACAGGAACGCGTAACCGTCCCCGCGATAGGTATTGACAGATCCTGTCACCTCATCGCCTTGAACCAGGTAAAGGCTGTTGAAGCGTTCGCACAACTCCCCCGCCTTTGCGTGTTGGAAAAAGACGGGATCCCCGATCCTCATGGGGGGGCAGCCTTTCGGGAGGCGAAGCGGCGTCTGGACCTCCCCGGCGCCTTCCATGGAAAAATAGGCGAGCCCGTCGGGCATGACGGGAAGCGGGAGCCTGGCGATGCCCGCCTCGCCCGAGGCGGTGTACCCCCCGCCCTGGCAGGTGACGATGCCCGGCTCTGGTATGCGCACGATTTGGAGCCCGAAAAAGGCGGAAGGCGTGAAGCGCACCTCGTGGAAGTGGTGGAAGAGGGCCGGGGCAAAGAAGGCGGAGCCGGCCGTGACCTCGGTCACGACCTCGTCCCTTGCGGTCGAAACGAGGCTCCCGCTCCCGCCGCCATTCACCACATGGATGTCCAGGCCCTCGGCCCGGAGCCTGTGGACGATCTCCCCCCTGCGGCGGGTCAGCTCGCTCACCGAGCGGCCCTTGACGAGTTTGAGAAGGGCGTTTTTCAAGGGCTTCCCAGGGATGTCGTCGTTCACGGACGCGATCTGGGCCTCGTACCCCATGACCGAGTTTATCCTGACGCCCTCGAGATCCTTCGAGGCCCTGGCAAGGGCCGCGGCCTGGCCCGCCGAACGGACGGGACTCCGGCGCACGCCGATGTGGCCGCGCCTTCCAAAGGGGCGGAAGGACATGTCCACGTCCATGCAGACCCGGAGCTCGAGCCCCGCTTCTTGACCGGCCCGGGACAGGGCCTCCATGTGTTCCAGGCAGTCGATCATCATGGTTATGCCGGCGCCCTGCCGGGTCTTTTCCACGAAGAGGGAGACGTCCGTCGCCTGTGTGGAGGGATAGGCCACGATGATGTCGTCCAGACCGTTGTCCAGGAGATAGGCGGCCTCTTCCATGGTGAAGGCCAGGATTCCCCTGTATGCGCCGCGCCCGATTTCGAAAACCCTTTTGATGAGCTCCAGGCACCGGATGGACTTGGAGGCCACCCGTATGGTCTTGCCCGTCCCCTCCTGGGTGGAGGCCACATAGGCGACGTTTTGGTCGAACCGGTCCAGATCCACGAAGGCGAGGGGGTAACGGTGTCCTGAAAACATTTTCTTATATTTTTGATACATGGAAAATTCCCCCCGCGGGTCTTTCTATATGCCAGATTGCCACAAAACTCAAGTTGGTCCGCCTTTGAAATGGTGATTTGCCCCCACGCCGTCGCGCCGGCCCCGGATCAGGGTCGCCTCCGGGGCAGGCTCCGGCCGGGGCCCAGCGACTTTGGGTTCAAAAGGCCATGAAAGACACTGGATCCCGGCTTTCGCCGGGATGATCGCCAATCGGTACTTTTCGGGTTCTTCAGCTTCTTTTAAGGTTCGGGGTTCCCAAAGAGGAATTGCGACGCAGTCTCCTTCGCCGGGATGACGAAAGAGGAGGCCGGGATGACGGTTCACGGGCTTTTTGAAGGAAGGACAGTCAGGGGCGGCTGGTGTTAATGAACGGACACCGGATAGGGAAATAAATCCCGTGCTTCGCCTAATAACTGAAAATCCGCTTGATCTCCCGCACGTCGTCCGTGAGGGCCAGGGCGACCATGAGAAGTAGCCGGGCCTTGGGGCCCGAGAGCCTGCCGGCCAGTATGGCCCCCCTCTCCCGGAGGTCCACCGCTCCCCCTGGATAGGCGTAAATGGGCCAGACCCCACCCTCCAGGGATCGGGTGGCCACCACCACCGGGATTCCCTGTCCGACGGCCTTTTCCAGCGCGGGGACAATGGCGGGCGGGACGTTCCCGGCACCGAAGGCCTCGATCACCAAGCCTTTGACCTCTTGCCCGACGAGATGCTCGATGAGAGAGCCGTCCATGCCCGTAAAGCAGGTCACCAGGGGGATGTTTTCCTCGATGTCCCACGCCTTGACGGCCGCGTGCCGATCGACCGAACGCCTGGTCAGCAGGACCTGGTCGTCGACAATGTAGCCCACGGGCCCGGCCTCCGGGGATTCAAAGGCGTCGATGTTCAAGGAGTTGATCTTCACCGCTTCCCGGGCTGAAAACAGGCGGTCGGTCATGAGGACGAGCACGCCCAGCTCGGGCGGGACGGGCAGGAGACAGGCGTGGATGCCTCCGTACAGATTTCGTATCCCGTCGTAGCCCAGCTCGCTGATGAACCGCATGGAGCCCGTGAAGACCACCGGCTTGGGGGAGAGGACCGTCAGGTCGGCCATGAAGGCCGACTCCACCATGACGTCGGTCCCGTGCAGGACCACGGCGCCGCGCACAGAGGGTTCGCCTAAGATGTCATCCACATCCTTTGCCAGCTGGAACATGAGCCGCGGGGTCATGTGGGGGCTGGGGCGGTCGCCCCAGGCCACGGGTCTCAGCCTGACGCCCCGGTGATCCAGGCCGAGCTCGTCCATGAGCCGGTCGAAGTCCCCGGCCGGGACCACGCCTTCGCCCCCTTCCCTGGGCTCCATGCCGATGGTCCCGCCGGTGAACACGACGGCTATTTCTTCGACTCCTTTGTTTTGTGCCATTTTGCCGGTTCCGAGCTCCCAACGCGTTATAAAATCCGCCGGGTAATCGATAAGGACCTGGTTTTTGGGTGTGTCGATTGCAGCCATATTTATAGACTAAAGGTCCTCATGTGTCTACTGATCACGTAAAGCGACTTCGCCAAAAGGCTGCCCCGGCCGTCGGGGCGGAACGGCTGTTCACAGGTATGGCGTGAACAGCCAGGCCAGGGCGTCCCTGGTCCGCGCGTGCAGCGGCCTGTCGTCGATCTCCTCCAGGGTCACCTCTCGTGACCGGGCGATCGCCTTTTCGACGTCCCCCCGTATCCCCCGGGCGAACTCCTGGTCAAAGATCTCGACGACCAGTTCGAAATTGAGGCGAAGGCTTCGAGGGTCGATGTTTGCGGATCCCACCTGGACGTACATGTCGTCGACCAGGAAGAGCTTGGTGTGAACGAACGGCGGCGGCTGGTAGTAGACCCTCACCCCCTTCTGGAGGAGTTCCCAAAGCATGTTGCGGGTGGCCCAGTGCACGAAGGGCAGGTTGTTCTTCCCGGGGAGAACAACGGCCACCCGGGCACCCTTGAGGGCGGCGATCTGAAGGGCGGCGATCATGTCCCTGGAAGGCAAAAAGTAAGGGGTCACGATGTAGACCCTCTCTCGAGCGAGGGATATTGCGCCCACGAGTATGGTGGAGAGCTTGTCCAGGTCGTCGTTGGGTCCGTCGGAAACGGCCCGGCAGACGGCTGTTCCCGCGGCGGTAGAAACCGTCCTGCCCGGGGATAGGACCTCACCGGTGGCAAAGGCCCAGTCTTCGAGGAAAATCTCCTCTATCTGGTTCACTATGGGCCCCTGCAGGCGGAAATGGGCGTCCCGCACTCTGGAGGGGTTTTCCAGATTTCCGGCCAGGTGCCTGTCGCCGATGTTCATGCCGCCCACAAAGGCACATTCCCCGTCGGCTGTCATGATCTTTCGGTGGTTCCTCAGGTTGATGTGCACGGCCGGGGGGAGAAGCCTCGGCGGCAGAAAACGGGCGAATCGGATCCCCTTTTTCTTAAGAAGCGTCCCGGCCCTTGGGAAGGAGTAAAACTCCCCGATGCCATCCAGGAGGACCTTCACGTCCACCCCGCGCATTGACGCATCGGAAAGGGCCGCTATGAAATCCCTGCCGGTGCGGTTTGTTTCAAAGATATACGAGGAAAGATACAGATGGTTCCGGGCGCCTCGAACGGCGTCCAGCATGGACGGAAAAGCCTGCTCGCCGTCCTGGAGCATCTCGGCCCGGTTCGCTCCCACCAGGGGACGCCTGGTCACGTTGTCGGAAATCCTGGCGATCTGGAGCAGGCCGTCCGCCATGGAGCCCCTGAGCGGTTCAGGAGAGGTCCCTTCGCGCCGCTCGCCGTCCTGAACTTGGAATGGGGTCTTTGCCTCGAGCTTCTGGGCGCGGGTCCTCACCCTGTTTATTCCGAAAAGAAAATAAAGAAATGGTCCCACGAAGGGATAGAGAACGCAGACGGCAAGCCATCCAAGAGACGCTCTGGGGTCTCTCTTGAAAAGAAGGGTGTGCCACCCCGCAACAATGGCGGCAAGTGACATGAGCGTGATGATTGCGAAACCGAGCCATTCCATTGGGCGCGATTTTAGACCATGTGCGGCTGAAGTTCAAGACGCCGTGCCGAACGCGTTCAAGGGCTTCAGACGCGGTATATCCTATTAAGATAACCATATGAAAACTGCCGGTTTATATGAATGAAGACTGTTAATCCGCTGGATGTGGTAATCATTGCATTCAAAGTAAACTGAAAAATCAGAAAATAGACTGAAAAAATTTTGTGATATTAGCATCTTATGCGAAAAAGCTTGCGAAGTTGAAAATCGATTTCTAAATTGAAATTCAGGTCCACAACAGACCCCGTAATAATAGCCTAATCTCCCGTTTGAGACCTGAAAGAGGAATATCCTTCATGGAGAGGACTCCTTTATCGACTGAAATCATTTGTTTCAGGTGGAATTATATGTTAATATGCACCAAAATCGAGAAATAGGAGGATGAAATGCACGAGGACAAGGAAATCCTAACTATCAAAGAGGCCGCAGAGTACCTTCAGATGGGCAAACTATCCATTTATAAGCTTGTCAGAGAGGGTAAAATCCCCGCAAAGATGATTTTAAACAAGTGGAGATTCGATAAGGAAGAGTTGAGGAAGTGGGTCTCGAAAGGTTGAGATCGGAAAAGCAGTGTGTGTTCAGGAGGTGATTTTTTCTCCTCTTTTCATCAATAAGCCATTTTGTAAGATCCAAGGCGAACGGCGACCTGTCGTCGGCGTCGTTTTGTTTTTTGTGGTGGTTCTTGAAATCTGTGTTGTCATTCCAACGAGATATTAATAAGTTAATCCACAAATCGCATCCGCGTCCTTTCTGGTGAGGATATTTGTTCATGGAGACAATGGAGAGCATCCGAAGGAACTACCACTTCACGATAAAGGATGAAGAGAATCTGGAAAAACTGGCGGAGATCCTCCTTCCCCTTTCGGAGCAGCTCGCGACGGAGTTTTATAATTACCTTACGGAAAATCCGGCAACGGCCCGATTCTTCCCCAATAAGGCCTCGGTGCTCAAGCGGCGGGAGACCATCATCGAGTGGTTCACGCTCATACTCACCGGTCCCTATGACAGGCGACTCCTTGCGAGGCTCCAGAAAATCGGCGAGGTCCACGTAAAAATCAAGTTGGAAGGGCACCACGTCAACGCATCCATGAATTTCATCCGCAGGTTCTGCGCGCACCAGCTGGTTGCCGCGGTCCCCGACAGGGATGAGCTGGAAAATCTGACAGACACGCTGGAAAAGGTGCTGGACATCAGTCTGGACGTGATAACCGACTCCTACAGGGAGGCGCAGCTCAAGAACGTCTTTCTTTCCTACCACGTGGAGAGCAAGCTCATCCAGTGGTCCGAGCGGATGATCCAGGGGCTGAACCTGATCCTGATGGTCGGACTCCTTGCCATGGCCGTGGGGCTTGCAAGCCTCTTCGCCATGGATGTCTTGTACGCGTTCACCGGAAACCTGGAAAGAGGGGTCATCAAGGCCCTTGGATCCATCCTCATCCTCTGGATGTTCATCGAGCTGCTTCACACGGAGGTGGGCCTCCTCAGGGGGGGGAAGTTTCAGGTGCGGGTGTTTCTTGAGCTCGCCCTCGTGGCGTTCATCAGAAAGCTTTTCGTTGCGAGCCTCGAAAAGCAGGATCCCATAACCTTCGCTTTGCTCCTGGGCGCGCTTGTGTCCCTGGGCCTGGTTTTTTTCCTCGTGGGGAAAAGCGAAAGGCCCAAATAGATGGGAATCGACTAAACCATTCGCCTGATATCATCCGCCGTGTTCCTGAGCCGCTTGGGCGACACCTTGAAGGCGGTGGTCAGCTCGGGAGCGAACACGGACACCCGCAGCTCCTCGATCATCCATTGAAACCGTTCCACGGCAAGACGCTTCTCGTTTGTGGCGTTGGGTGACAGGCCCTCCTTCATCTCCCGGAGAAGCTCTTCGAACCCCTGGATCTGCTCGGCCTTTTTTCTGTCCTTGCCTGGGTCGTAAGCCCCTCTTTCCAGGCGCACCTCCCGGGCCTTGAGAAAGCGGGGGAGGTGGGAGAGCTCTTCCCGGGAGTAGACCTCGAGGAAATTCCCGGGCATCAGCAAGAGGACTTCTCTTCGCAGTTCCCGGCAGAGATCCTTCACGGCCGGGTTGCCCGCGGCCTCGGCGGCGTGTATTTTCCTCAGAAACTCGTGGTGCGCCTCGAGCGCGTGGAGGGTCTTGTCCAGAAGATCGTTGGCCCTTTCAATGATCTCGGCAGAGGCCTTTTCGCACAAGGCCTCGAAATCCCGCCGGGTGCGCGGCTCCCCCTGGAGGAGATCCCTGGTGAGGGCCTCCACGAGGGCGGACTCCAGAGAGGCCGGCCCTCCGAAATAGAGCGCCGCTTTGGCGGCTTCGGCGGGAAGCCGGAGGACCTTCCCGGCGAATTTGAGGTCCCTGCCCAGACGGGCCGCCGCAAGCGCGGCCACGCCCTCTCTGTGCCTCTTTCGAGCCTGTTCGGCGCTGGCGAAAAGCCTGATGTTCACCCCGCCGTTCGAGGGCTCGAGAGCCGGATAGGCGGTCAGTGAAACCTCGATGGGGATCTGTTCCGGGAGGACGTCGAAATCCCATGAGTCAAGCCCCTCACGCTCCCACTCCCCGCGGGTCTTCCTCCAGGCCCGCGAGGAGCCCGGGTCCGCGTGTGGCAGTTCCCCTCGAAGGACAGCCGGATCCCTCAGCGCCCGCAGTTCCCGCCCCTGGTGGTCCGTGATGGCGACGCGCATCTTGAGGTGGTCGGGGATATCTTCCACGGGCCAGGCCGAGGCGGGGACGTCCACGCCGAAACGCCTGTAGAGAAACCGCCCCAGCGTGGTGATGAGAGATTCGCCGGTTTCTTCCATTTCGGCCAGGATGATCCTGACCGTGTTGGAGACGGGTACAAGCTGCTTCCGGTAACGCTTGGGAAGCCCCTTGACAAGGGCCGTTATCTTTTCTTCAAGAAACCCCGGGACCATCCATTCCAGGCGCTCGGATGGAACGGCCGTGGTGAGGGTGATCGGGACGTTCAAGGTGACGCCGTCGCTTTCCGCGCCCGGTTCGAACCGGTAGGTCAGGGAAAAGACCCTTTCACCGAAGCGCAGAGACTCCGGATAGCTCTCCACAACGGATGGGTCGGGCAGGGAGAGGACCAGGTCCTCTTCCTTCATTTGAAGAAAGGCGTCTGCCCCCTCTTCCCGGATTTTTCGCCTGAGGGACCGGATGTCCCTCACCCCGGGGAGGCGCGCGGAATAGAACTCCTCCATGACCTGCTCGCTCACGAGGATGTCCCGCCTCCTCGTCCTGTCTTCAAGGCCGGCCAGGTGCTCGATCAGGGCCCGGTTGTGCCGGAGAAAGGACCAGTCCTCCTTGAGGTCGCCCTCAACGAGCGCGGACCGCACAAAGATCCGATGGGCGCCCTCGGGGTCGATCCTTCCGTAGGAGACGGATCGGCCCGGCACGATCACAAGCCCGAAGAGGGTCACCTGTTCGGTGGCGCGCACCTCCCCCCTGCTTCTGGACCAGTGCGGGTTGAAAAAGTTCGAGCGGCAGAGGTCGCCCCCCAGCATCTCCAGCCATGCCGGGTCGATGCGGGCCGCGGTCCGGGCGAAGAGCCGGGTGGTCCGCACCATTTCAGCGGCCACGATCCACTGGGGAGGTTTTTTGAAGAGCGATGAGCCGGGGAATATCATCACCTCGCGTCCGCGGGTCGCGCGGTAGACATTTTTCTCCTTCTGGACGGCGATGTTGGAAAGGAAGCCGCTCAGGATGGACCGGTGAATGCGTGCGTAAAGAGGATCCTCCCTGGCGGCGGCCGGTCCCTTGTCTTCAAGGGCTTGGTCCAGTTCCTCCTCCCGGAGAATGGTGGTGATCTGTTCGTGTATGTCGCGCCACTCGCGCATCCTGTTGAAGGACAGAAACCTGTCCTTACAGAATTTTCGCGTCCCGGACTGTGACTTCCCCCCCTCCCACGCACGGTGAAAGGCCTCCCATATGTTGAGGAGGGTCAGAAAGTCGCTGTCCTCGTTCATCAAGGGTTTGTGTTTTTCGTCGGCCAGGGCCGCCCGTTCCGCGGGCCTCAGGCGGGGGTCCTGTATCCCCAGTGCCGCGGCGACAACGGACACCTCCCTTTCGCAGTTTTCGCGCCGGCCTTCGATCATCATGCGGGCGATTCGCGGGTCCAGCGGCAGGCGCGCCATGAGCCGGCCGAGGGGGGTGAGGGACACGCGGCCTTGAATGCGTCTGACGGCGCCAAGCTCCGAGAGTAAGTCGAAGCCGTCCTTGACGCTCCGGGCGCTCGGGCGGTCCACGAAGGGGAATTCCTGCACATCCCCAAGCCTCAGAGAGATCATGCGGAGGATGACCTCGGCGAGATTGGACCGGAGGATCTCGGGCGGGGTGTGCTCTTCTCTCCGCTCAAAGTCCTCCTCGGCATAGAGCCTGATGCACACCCCGTTTTCCAGGCGGCCGGCCCGCCCCTTGCGCTGGTCGGCGCTGCTCCGGGAGATGGGCCCGATGGCCAGGCTCGTGGTCCGGGTTCCGGGCAGGTAACGGGGGATGCGGGCAAGCCCCGTGTCTATGACGAAGCGGATCCCCGGGATTGTGAGGGAGGTCTCCGCGACATTCGTGGCCACAACGATCTTGCGGCCCCGGAGCGGATTGAACACGCGCTGCTGCTCCGCGGCCGGGAGCCTGGCAAAGAGCGGCAGAATGGCGGTTTCCGGGAAGTCCCTGGCGCCCACCCGATCGCAGGTTTCCCGTATGTCCTGCTCGGTGGGCATGAACACGAGGATATCGCCGGGTCTCTTTTTCCGGATCAGGTCCTCGACAGCGAGGACGGCCCGGTCCACGTAGTCGTCCGAGTCGTCGTCCCGCCTCTCCGGGGGCATGTAGACCGTTTCCACTGGGAAAAGACGGCCGCTCACCTCGACGACGGGGGCGTCGCCGAAGGCCCTCGAGAATTTGTCCGTGTCCAGGGTGGCGGAGGTGATGATGATTTTGAGGTCCCTGCGTCTCGGCAGAAGGGTCCTGAGGATGCCGAGGAGGAAGTCGATGTTGAGACTCCGCTCGTGGGCCTCGTCGATAATGATCGTGTCGTATTCGTTGAGAAATCGGTCCTGCTGGGTTTCGGCGAGGAGCATGCCGTCTGTCAGGATTTTGATGTAGGATTCCGGTCCGGTCCGGTCCGAGAAGCGGATCTTGTACCCCACGGACCCGCCGACCTCCCCGCCCAGCTCCTCGGCAAGCCTTCGCGCCACGGCCGTGGCCGCAATCCGGCGGGGCTGGGTGCAGCCGATCCTGCCTGCGATGCCCCGGCCCGCCTCGAGGCACATCTTGGGTATCTGTGTGCTCTTGCCCGATCCCGTGTCGCCCGAGACGATCACGACCTGGTGGGCCTGGACGGCCTCCACAATGTCCCGGCGCTTCCGGAAAATGGGGAGGTGCTCCGGATAGACGACGGCGGGCCGGTTCCCGAGGCGGGCCTCGCGCCTCCTGACCGAGGCCGAAAGCAGGGCCTCCAGCCGATCGATCTTTTTATCCCGAAGGGCCCCGGAATCGGAAGCCTTGCCGGAAATGCGGCGGAGGGCCCTCCTGATGGACCATTGGTCGGCAATCATTGCGTTGCCGAGTTCCGAAATCATCCTGGTGATGCGTTGCTCCTGGGACACTTTTTACCCGTTGTCGAATGGCGTTTTCACAAAAGCTTACTGAAACCACGGCCAACAATAAAGGGCAAATATGCCTCGGGAAACCTCTGAGATTAATATTTGTGAGTTCTTCCCGTAACGTGATAAGCTGAAGAGCCTTGTCAGAAAAAGAGGTCCATGCCTGTAGTCGAGAGGGGTATTGATCCGTGAATCCCGCGGCGGCTCGTCTTTTGAGCGATTCGTCATCATTTGGACGCTATGTTTCCGAAGCGCTGAACGCACGGTGTCTTGTCGAAAAGGCCTACCCGGAAGACCCCCTCGATGTCTCAGGCAACTCGTCTGTCCTCTTTACGCTCGGGACCTACTGCGGCCTGCACCGGACGGGGGGCGAGCCCTGTGTGGTGCTCAACAAGCGTTCCGCCAGGGTGAAGCAGGCCGGGGACCTGTGTTTCCCGGGAGGTCGGGTATCCCCGGCCATGGACCCGCTCCTCGGGAGGTTCCTTGGGCTTCCAGGCCTCCCTCTGAGCAGGTGGCCCTACTGGCGGCGATGGAAGACGAAAGGCAGTTCAAAGGCCGAGCGGCTCTCGCTCCTGTTTGCCACCGCTCTCAGGGAAGGGCTCGAGGAGATGCGGATCAATCCATTGGGAATCGACCTGCTCGGCCCGATGCCGGCCCAGGAGCTGGAGATGTTCAGCCGGGTGATCTATCCCATGGTGGTCTGGATCAGGAGACAGCGGCGGTTTTTCCCAAACTGGGAGGTTGAAAGGGTTGTTTACGTGCCCCTTCGCTCCCTGCTGACACCGGAGTCTTACGCCAGGTACAGGCTGCGATTAGAATACAGCGGCAAGACCCCCGATGGGGAAGGGGATTCCAGGGTCTCTCCATGTTTTGTCCACGAAGGCATTCGCGGGAGGGAGGTGCTGTGGGGGGCGACGTACAGGATTGTCACCCTCTTCCTGAAAATCGTCTTTGATTTTGAACCGCCCGACATGGAGGCCCTTCCGATTGTCCACGGGACCCTGGGGCCTGATTATCTGGAGGGAAGCCCGTAAGTAGACTCACAGAGAAGGGGGGATTCGCATGGAACTTGGAGAGGCCATTGTGCTGGCCATAAGCTACGAGGAAAAACTCCGGGACGTTTACGGGGAGGCGGCGGGAGCCGTATCAGACCCCCTCGGGAAATCCATCCTCAAAACGCTGGCCGACGACGAGCAGCGGCACGCGGATTACCTGAAAAAGCGGCTGGAGAAGTGGCAGGCGACCGGCAGGCTTGACGGTGAGGCCCTTGAAAGTCCCCTGCCGCCCAGGGAGGAGATCGAGGAGCGGGCGCGCATGCACGCGGGCACGCTTCCCGCGGACGCGCGGGGGGATGAGAAACAGGTCCTGAGCCGGGCCCTCCGGATAGAAGTGGAGACAAGCGATTTCTACCGGAGGATGGTGGCGGAGATGCCCGGGGAGGCGGGGGATCTTTTCAACGAATTCCTCAGGATCGAAGACCGTCACATCGCCGCGGTGCAGGCCGAGCTCGACTATTACAGCAAGACCGGTTACTGGTTCGGCATCAAGGAGTTTGACATGGAATAGGGGCAAGCCTTCATCCCCGGAACTTGACGCTCCGAAGGCGGTTGACGGCCGCGGCGATTTCAAGGGACCTCGGTCTTGCGAAGCTGCCCGGGTGCGTTTCCCCGCGAAAGTAAGGGTCCAGCAGATCCATACCGTTTTCGTCAAGATACCCCTCCAGCCGCTCAAGGGCGGTTCGGAGCGGGACTTTTCCATCCAGGAACCGCGTGGCGGCCAGGTGAATCGCCACCCCCACGGACCGCGACTGGCAGATGTCCACAATCTGCTCAATGTCCCGGACATCTATCCTCTCGGCTCCGTATTGAATCCAATCAAGGCCCCTGGCCTCGATTTTGACCCTTTTTTTCCCAAGGGACGAGTCAAAGCCCGCCGGGAGGGGGATGCGCTCCATACGCCACGCGGCATCCGGCCCGGCCTCCGCCGACCGACCCGTGTCGTGGATTGCGGCCACCTTCCGGGCCTCCTCGGTGACGTTCGAAGGCGCGTACTCCTTCATCATGACGATCAGGTCCGCCACATCGAAATAATCCCCGCACCCTCCCATGACGAGCACGGTGGAGACTCCAAGGGAGTCGTGGATCTCCCTCACCCGGTCGATAAAAGCGGTGATAGGTTCGTTTTCCCTGGGGACCAGGGTCTGCATGCGAACGTCCCTGACCATGAAGTTCGTGGCAGAGGTGTCTTCGTCGAGGAGCAGCGCGTCGGCCCCCATCTCCAGTGCCTCCATGATGTTGGCAGCCTGGCTGGTGCTGCCGCTGGCGTTTTCAGTTGAGAAACTCCGGGTATCGCGGCCTCCGGGGAGCCTGCCGATGAAGGGGCTGATGTCCACCCGCTGAACCCTCCGGCCCTCCTCCGCGCGGATTTTCACAGCCCTTCGGGTCGTGACCACATACTCCCTGCCGTCTCCCGGGACGTGGGGGTAGACGCCGCGTTCCAGGGCCTTCAGCAGGGTGGATTTACCGTGGTAACCTCCCCCCACAATGAGGGTCACCCCCTTGGGGACGCCCATGCCGGTGATCCGCCTCTCCGCCCGCGGATCATATCTCATGGGATTGGGCAGTTCGATGCTCACTCGGAGAGAATCGGGGGACTTGAAGGGCACGGCCTCTTTTCTGGCAAGCGGGCGCTGGCTGACCCCGCTCTCGCGGGGGAGAACCGCGCCGTCGGCGATAAAGGCGATCAGCCCCATTGCGTCCAGCTTCTCCCGAATGGTCTCCTGGTTTTCAACACACTCCACAAAGGCCCAGGGCTCTTTCTGGGAATAACTCCTCCAGAGGAGCCCCTTTTGTATGATCTCAGGGATGCGCTCGCACAGCACATCACGGGCCTGCCTTCCCAGTATGCGGCGGCCGGCGGCGGGGAGGTTCATGTAGAAGCGGACCTCCACCCAGTCGTTCGTGATCCTGCAGCACGTCCTTTCGAGGACTTCCTGCCCGGGGGTGTCAATAATCAGCGTAGGGCCTTTGGCATCCTGCTCCTTGCGTCGGGTTTCCCGGAAAACGGCCTGTGCCGTCCTGCGGGTTACGAAATCCTCGAAGGCGATGCGGCGTATCCGGGTGTTAAAGACATCACGGGGGTAGCCCGCCCTCTGCATGGGCACGCGCGCCCTTAACCGGGAAGGGGAGGCAAAGGGATCCCCCTGGGCGTGGTCCACGTGGAGGGTGAACCACCGGAACTCGTAGGCCCCCTCCAGGTCCTTGTAAGCGTTGTAACCCTTGCCGTCTATGCGGCCGAGGGTCGCCTTGAGATTTTCAATGGAATGCATCTCGATCTCACTCGCTGTCCGTCAGGACGCACAGAGCCGCGGAGGACTGGTAGGGGATGGTTCCTTCCACCGTGGATTCCGATCGGGGACCAGGGGGACTCGCCCCCGGGACCCTGAAAGTGGTCACGTCCAGGGGTTTTATGGGGACCTCCCGGGGTGCCGGTGCCATGGGAATCCACTCGTAGGGCACCCTGTAGGCTCGGTAGACCATGTTCATGGGAAAGTGTTTTCCCCAGTAAGGGCTGATGTATTCCCAAACAATCTCGTGACCTGATGTGACCTCGATGATACGCCCCCCGCTTCCCTCGGTGATGAGTGTGTTGCCGTTCGGGAGTCTCTGGACGGAGCTGATGAACGGGCTGTAAAACCGGTTGCTGTCCGTGGGGTGAACGAATCCGGCCTCCTGAGGGGTTTGCTGCCACACGATCTTCAACGTCACGGGGTCGAATTCCAGGACCCGGGAGTAGTCCCTGAGGGCGTTTTTGGTCCCGGTGGGGCTTCCCGGATTGGGCGAGCCGTACCCCGCCCAACCGCCGTTGTCGTAGACCAGGATGTTTCCCTCCCCTGGGAGCCCCCGGGGAATCATGTGGGCGTGGTGCTGACCGATGATCCAGCCGAGGTCCTTTTCAGGGGTGTAATCGTAATAAGGGCCCACCTTCCAGACGATCTTCCCGGTCTCCTTGCTGATGATGAAAATGAGGTTCGTCTCCCGGCCGTCCGCAAGGATGTTGTCCGGGTGGAAACGTTCGTCCCCGGCGTCATACCACCTGTTGGGTCCCAGGGCGGACATGGAATTGAGATGCATCCAGTCGCCCATGCCCCCCCCGGTGGGGCGCATGTTGGGGTCGCGGCAGAGGGTGTTCCGGGAGTCTTCGCGGAATCCGTACTCGTCGAAGTGGTCGCTGCACACCCAGTCCCAGATGATTTCGCCCTCCCACGTGATCTCGTAGATGGTGTCGTCCAGGAGTCTTTTGTCGGCGATCTTCGGGCAGACAAGATTTCTGTGCCCCAGGACAAGGGTCTTGCCCCCTTCCACGGAGGGTTCCATGCCGGGCGCGTAGTAGCCGACCGGGTTCCCTTCCCTCTGGTAATCGTGGTGGACCCGCGCCATCCACTGGGGCTCCTGCCCGGGGTCTTCTATGAACTCGTAGCGGTTGAATTTCCAGACGATGTTTCCTTCCCAGTCCACCTGGACGAGGTCCCGGTAGTCCTGCATGCCGTACATTGTGGAGCGCTCGCCCGTGTGCCCGATGACATGACCCCCTGGCAGGAGCTTGTTGGGGAATCCGTGGAGGCCCCGCCACAGCTTCACCTCCCCGCCGTTCATGTCAATGACGAGGGCGCCGAGTTCCTTAGCCTGGAACACCGTGTAGCCGTTGAAGCAGAGATCGGGATCATAGAGAGTCGCCCCGGTGGGATAAACGCTCGGGTAGGTCATTTGAGAACTCCTTTTCTATCCATTCTTCGCATTAATGCTTTTCGGTTTTTTTCCTGACAGCCTTCCGTCGATCCAGGATCAGTGGGACTGCAATGATCAACACCGTCAGGATCATCAGGACCACGCAGATGGGCCGTTCGAACAGGATGGCAAGGCTTCCCTCCCCAAGGCTCAGGGTCTGCCGCAGCCTGTTCTCGACGATTTCACCCAGCACCACGCCCATGACGAGGTTCACGATGGGCCACTGGAGGCGCAGGAGGATGTAACCCAGGACGCCCATGGCCAGGGCCACGCCGGCGTCGAAGAGCCTGGTGTTCACGGCGTAAATGCCCACGAGCGACACCACCATGATCACCACGGCCAGCATCTTGCTCGGGACCTTCACGATCATGGCAAAGGGGCGGAGCCAGATGATGAGCATGGCAAAGGCGGCGATGTTGATGAGAAGCATGGACCAGTAGAGCGTGCTTATGAGCACCGGCTCCTTGATCAGGAGGAGCGGGCCGGGATAGATCCCGTTGATGGTGAAAACACCCAGGAGGACCGCGCTCAGGGCGTCCCCGGGGATTCCGAGGGTGAGGAGGGGGATCATGGTGCCCGCCGGCACGGCGTTGTTTCCCGCCTCCGAGGCCATGCAGCCCTCCGGCGTGCCCTTGCCAAAACGGTTCTTCTCCTTTGAAAACCTCTTTGCCATGTCGTAGCTCAGAAAGGAGGCCAGGATGGAGCCGGTTCCGGGAAGAAGACCCACGAAGGTGCCGATGACGCCCGAACGGATGAGGGTCTTCCAGTAGCGGAGGACGACCTTTATCTTTGAAAAATCGAGGGTGCTCCGGCTGAGGCTCATGGACCCGGTCTGGAGGATTTCCCTTTCCACCAGGAGGATCGTCTGGCCGATGCCGAAGAGCCCGAGGCACACCGGCACGATGTGGAGTCCGTTTTGCATGGCAAGCGTGCCGAAGGTGAAGCGCTGCCCGAGGGTGGCCCCGTCGATGCCCACCGTGGAAAACCAGAAGCCCAGGCCGAGGAGCATGAGGCCCTGGGAGAGGCGGTCGCGAAAGGCCATGACCACCAGCACCACGCCGAAGACCGCGACCGCGAGGTACTCGGGCGGGCCGAAACTGGCCGCCACGTGGGCCAGGATGGGGGCCAGAAAGGCCAGGATGAAGACACTGATGAGCCCGCCTCCGAATGAGCCCACAAGGGCCGCAGAGAGGCCGGTCTGGGCCTCCCCCTTCTGGGTGAGGGGGTAGCCGTCAAAACTCGTGATCAGCGAGGAGGGCACGCCGGGGGTGCGGATCAGGACGGCGGGGACGGCCCCCCCGAAATACCCGCCGCAGAAGACGCCCAGGAGCAGGGACAAGGCCACGTCCGGGGGGAAGGAAAAGCTGAAGGGCAGGAGCACGACCATGCCCACCATGGGGCCCAGCCCGGGGAGGATGCCAACCACGACACCCACCAGGGTTCCAAAGACCAGGGCCAGGAGGTTGGCCGCGGAAAAGGCGGCATAGAATCCTGCGAACAGGTTTTCCAGCATAGGTCACCCCGTCAGGAGTTCCCAGAGGATGGGCGTGGGGAACCAAACATCCAGGAAATACTTGAAAACGAAATAGAGGATCGCGGTCACCCCCAGGGGGATCCCCAGTATTTTGGCCTTTGAGCGCTGGTTCACCATCCAGAGGGACACCAGGAGGAAGGCGAGGGTGGAGGCCTCGAGCCCTACATAGACGAGGCCTCCGAGATAGAGGACAAGGAGCCCCAGCACGCGGATTCCCTTTTGTGGGAACCCCTGCCCGTCCAGGTGCCAGGAGGCGCCTTTGGGGGGCGACACCAGACGCCACACGGAGGGCAGGGAGGCCCCAAGAAGGAGGGAGAGGACCAGGAGGGGGAAGATCAGGGGCCCCTTGTAAAAGGGGTTGGGCCCGGACGTGTCCACCTGCCAGCGTATCGTCAGGAGCATGGCCAGGGCGAATGCGCCCAGAAAGGCCCCGAAGAGATCGTGAACGCGGCTGTGCGTCCCCTGATGTCCGCTCATCGAGTCACTCCAAACACTAGTACCTCGTAACACTTAGATTTGCGGATAGAGCCGTTTCAATTTGATCCGCGCATCGGGGGTCGTAAACTGCCAATCTATTTTTCTCGCGCTGTTATTCCGGTCGGTTTCCCATGCTGCCACTTGATTCCGCATGGTAGCCAAGTCGGGAATCCGGCGATCCAGACATTGCCCTTTAAGAACGCTGAGTTCAATCTCAGCCATATTCAACCAACTGCCATGCTTCGGCGTGTAATGAATGTCCA